>Ga0123352_10009693_pt1 | contig 15084 bp, 13 predicted proteins | sample TergutLab28metaG_FD_89700 | JGI IMG/M metagenome (GOLD analysis project Ga0123352, IMG submission 89700) | Labiotermes labralis P1 segment gut microbial communities from Petit-Saut dam, French Guiana - Lab288 P1 | ecosystem: Host-associated > Arthropoda: Insects > Digestive system > Gut ... | reverse complement strand
TAGTGTTTTGTATATATGTTTGTGTTAGTCTAATTCAAAAACGGGATATATGGTGTTACAATATTTATGTATGAAATATATATATATATATATATATATATATATATATATATATATAACTTACGTATCGTCATTTGTTTGCACGTTGTGAATGTATACGCATCAGATGTTTCCATTGCGTTTTATACCGGAGTGACGTATCGTGTTACAAATGGTGGGGCTTCTGCACTGCATGCATACGTTATGGTTACTTTACGTACAAAGTGTTCACGCGGTTGCTTCGCCTATTGTAATATTGTCTCGAGCTTCGCGTTAGATGCTTTCAGAAACGCTTGATGCTAGCTATGCAAATAACACTTCATCTGTACGTTCGCTTTTGGAACACAAAGACGTTGGTATCAAAACTGCTCTTATTTCTCCATGGTTAACTCCATGGAGTACCGTCATTATTGAGGAGCTGATAGTGTCGCAGCTAGTTACGACAATGTGCGCATATTATAGAAACGGAAGTTTCATTTCCATGTTCACAACAGCCCACAAGTTGTCCTTATCTCGAGCCCTATGAATTCACTTCACAATCCACTCTCTTTCTTTCTGATGCATTTTAGTATTTTCCTCCCATCATCACCTGCGTGTAAAGTGTGGCCTCCTCCTACTCCTTGACGTAAAATGCAATTAACATATAAATACATTAAGAAACTGCTCTTTACCATTTGCTTCACAATATCTCAACCGTCCGTGTGTTCCGCACAGTTTAAAGATTAATTTCACACAGTTTGTATATTTTGGATATTAGTCATGTTTCGCCACTTGCATAAGAGGTAGAACGTTGGAAAAATGTTAGATTTATGATAATATTAAAGTTGAAAATGCTGTAGAAAATAGTTTTTCACTTAACGTGCTGTCCGCTACCGACGCCAAACACAACGTAGGATAGCTCTCTGTCTCTGGTAGAAAACGGCTTTTACTGGGCATTACTAGGAGATAAGACAGGAGCTCAGTGATGAAACATGCGTGTGTTGGCAGGCGGCGGTCTTGCTGTACGTTATCCACTGTTACAGGAATGCACCAAATGCGCAGAACTTCGAGTTGAAACAGGACAAAGGACATAATCTGTGAGACTTTCACAAACCAAGTGTAGGTTTTTTCCCCATATTGAAAGGAATATCTGCAGAAAACAACCAAAGATTTTTTCATATTTTGCAGGAATACGCCTTTTTAAAATCGATTTTTTTTACGATTATTTATCAATTGGTGCTAAATTATATAACACTATACCGTAACAGTGTGTACAAACAGGAGTAAATGCAACGAATTCTGTCTTCTGTATAATTCTGTAGCTGTGAATAAAACAAACGTAAGATAATTGTGCCGTAAATTTTAGAAGTCGAAATGGCTACATCCTTAATTTTTTTCAATATTATACTAATTACCCACATTGTTTTTATCCTTGTTTTTGGATAGAGTGGAAGGAGTAATCGCCATCTATAGCCGTATGTTGTTAGGAGACTTTATCCATCCCACAAAATGTAGTTAGGTTTCTTTCAGTCTCAGGGTATCCAATTCCAGAGCACAATACAATATCCTAGCAGCAGGCTGGCGCCTCAGTGTTCAGTACGAATACCAGTAACAACGAAATCATCTGTCTAGGGTATCTTATTCATTATAGTACATAACGTTATGCGTTCATTATTATATTGCCTGGTATCACGCGTCAGGAAAGACCGCTATCAGTTGTTGGTTTCCAACAAACAAAGCGATCCATTACATCACCATGCAGCATGACAGTGGAGATACAATAGGCGCGGAAATGGGGTGGGATACCTTCCGTGTTCAGAGGACCGGAGAATGGGGTAGACAGCTGAGTACCTAGTTGCGTGATAGCGATGAATTAAAGCATAACGAATCAATTCAACTAATTCGTCACAAGAAATATTTTATACGTTACACGCTTCGTTGTTATTTGCTGTGTTAGGAGTGCAAACTGGGATTGTTATTTTGAAGGGTTTTGATGACGATTCGGGCTGTTAGTCAAAGTGGCTTGTCGATGTTGTGTCAACAACCTACCGGTGAAGTGTCAACAGTACGATCCTCATGTTCGTGCACAGAGCTCTCTTCCTGTTGTCAGAAGATCTGGAAACATACCGCCCTGATTGGCAAAAACTCCATGGTAGATCGTTGCATAACAAATTGTTATTTTTGTAGCGATATTTACATACGGAAAGTGACTTGTTCAGTACTGTGCTGGAAGTTATTATTTACAGCGCAGCTGTCATAACAATGATCGTACTTTATTAAGTGATCTATTGGTTACATCGTCCTTGTTCTATGCACCGAGAGTTGTAAATAAACCTGTATGATTTATTAAATATTTATAGTCCGATGGTGAAAGTATTTACCCTTGTTGTAGCAGTAAGCGGTGCTGTCGATAGGAGGGAACAAGCCGGCACAAATTACCGGAGCCCGCAGGTCCGGAAGGGGACCTGCGGACCCGAATATGTCGCATACGTGCTTGTCTTTCGCCATAGTATCATTATTTGTCGACTATAGAAATTAGCCCTTTGAGATCAATTCCAAATCACACTGCAGCTGACTTATTTTTTCGGTGTGGTGTAAAGATTTTTAACCTGTCCGCCCTTACTGGGGGGGGGGCCGAATATTTTGTTGTGAAAGGCCCGAATCCACTCTCGGCGGCCCTGAAACTAAAAATGACTGAATTCTTCCCAACGCAGTGTATTTATGTTTCATTCGATTTTTACAATAAACACCAATTATTTCCATAGACACGATGAGCCGTTTGTCTTTTTAATTGACATCGAATGTGTTCTCTGTGAGGTATGAACAGAAATGCTTATGTGTAGTAAAGAAGAACACCAGTGTTCGACGTGTTAAAGTGGTTGGTATTACTTGTATGTGGTGGTTTCATGTGGCATAATAAAGCACAAAGACATTGTGAGATTTGAGATTAGCACAGCGGTTTGTGACGATTCAAGTCTTCTGTGATGTTAAGCCTTGTTGGTAGTATACTGTTAAAGACGTTTCGGAGAAACGTTCCTGGAAGCAACACTCTCTTCCGAAGGACCTGTAACTATTTACCACTCGACACGGTGTCACATCTTGTAGGGTTTCTTGTGATTTCTCTTGTCGCAGATGGAGTCTTTGTGGTTTCGTCTGCTTGAACGACTACGTTCAGAGTATCTACACCTGAGTAATCAGTTAAGTTCTAAATCAACTCTTGGAAGCGTTTTCCGCGACTGCTGGTGGCCGGCGAACGTGATCTGAAAATAATAAGTGGAAATATGTCACCCGGGTACGTAGAAGTTGATGTGTTGGAAAACGTAGCCTGAAAGTCTTCTTCGTCACATGGTTGGTGCGTACTCGGAAAACATATAAAAGGTTTCATACAAAGTTAATAGATGAGCTCATTCTATGGAGCAGTTTATTTTGTCCTGTTAAGGCCTTTCGCTTTACAGGTTCCTTGTCTTCAACTTTAAGAGAATCCAGGGTTAAAATAAAATTCCAGTTCTTTATGGCTCTCCTTTCGTAAGAAAATATCAGTATGAAACACGATTTACGGACGAGAGAGTTCGGAAAGAAATGCTCTTGACTCAAGAAGGGAGATGCTCCACAACGTAGGGTCATCGAGCTGGTTTATGTAGCTGTCTATACTGTAGTTTATTTTTAGCGTTATGGAGAATAGACACTTGCTCGGAAACAACCTTATATCTGTCAGAGAAAGTTCGCTTTCGGATAAACCCTACGTCACGCGTTGAGTCGTGTTTGAAAATGGGCTGTCGTTGCATGATAAGGTTACCTTGATCGAGTTTATCCCAGATAGCGTCTAAATTTGTGTTCTGCAGGGGAAAATGAAGTCGACGTTGTCTGTGTGCTGGCAGGGGAGTGCAGGTATAAAATGCAACTTATTTTATTCCTAATATCGATACTAGACGTAGGAGAGTGACAGGCTTCAAGCTCCAGCCTCTCTGTCGCCACGAAAAGGTACCAAATGGCTAAGAGGCAGGACATTTCGAGAAGGGCAAAATCTTTTACCCTTGCGTAAAATGAATCCACGATTCGTCGGTTGTTATGAACAATATTGTTTATAAATTATTTTAAGTTCTTTATAAGCCCCCTCATTCCCACCATGTTTCAAAACCCATTATTAATAATTAAAATTTAAGTATTTTGGATGTTGTTCCCAGAAACGTAGAACTAGCAAATGTTTGTATTTTGTTGACCGTGCATCCTAATATAATGATAGTCTCTTTTACCAACTTGATGTACAAATTCTTTATTTCAATACATTTATTGTACTCCTCTACGTGTTCCGAGCACTATTATGCTCATCTTCAGGAGGACAATTGTGTTAGTACAGCATCTGGTATCGTCACTCTCCTTAGGCGACTGTTCAGACCACAGGTTACGAGAGGACTGTCGTAACCTGTGTCAGTGACGATACCAAATGCTGTACTAATACAATTGTCCTCCTGAAGATGAACATAATAGTGCTCGAAATATGTACAGGAGTATAATAAATGTATTACAATAAAGAACTGATGCATCAAGTTGGTAAAAAAGACTATCAGTAGACCTAACGGTTTATGCAGGGCCGGTGTATGAGAGAATATAACAATGAAATCAAAATGAATTATAGATCGTTAGAGGAAATACAAGTTATTTATTCTCGCATTTCATTGATTAGGCCCCTTGATCTGTTGCCTACACCTACACAGTTTGTCACTCGAGAAGCGCCAGCATGTTTCCTGCAGCACGGGCTTGAACCCACTGATCCACTGTTTCTGCATTCCTAAACCAAACTGCCGGTGTGCTGCGCAAAGGTAATTGGACCCGAAACAAATACACGCAATTATTTAGATTAAACTTTTGGCGCCGGAATTATTTTTTAAATTTTAGCACATCCTGTATATAAAATGTGAATAATACAGGAACCAAATACGTTAGAATTATGAAACGAACTGCATTTTGAAGAAAAAAAAAACGGAGAGTATATACCATGTTTAAAATATTCAGTACCAATATTTGTTGAATAAATATATAAAATGCAACTTTAGAGGTTAGCGGTGCGGTACGTCAACTATAGTTGACATTAGGCGTCAAAAGGTTAATTAAGACCATTTCGGGAAATTTCCGCTTTGCATTTTTAAAAAGAAAATGTGTGGGAAGAAGTTTTGTAATGAATACAAGTTTTTTTACTTTCCGTCAATTAAAAGGGGTGAAAATTCTATTGATTGTTTTGTGGTTTATTTTAAGACTCTCTCTCTCTCTCTCTGAGGCTGTCCAGTGATAGGGTGATCTATATTGTAAAGGATTTTAAAGGACTCGGTCTTGGCCACGTTCAGGTACCCTGAATTTCCGTGGAGCCTTACGCACCGTCCGCCTTTACCCCCAAGAAATACTCCTGGTACTCATGTCTGTTAGAGGCTGAGTCGACCCCAGGGCCATAGTGCGATCGGAAGGATTTTATGTCAATGAAAATCTTCAATGACACCAGCTGGGATCGAACCAGCGACCTTCCGATTTGTAGCGCAGAACCTTAACCACTGTGCCATCGCGTTTCCCCCAAGTGAGTATTTTAGGAGCAGCCAACAAAATTCTTTAACTTTAATTACTTTCAATAAAACAGCAAGGGGGGGAAACGATTTTAACTTTTCTGATGCAATGGTAGTCATTTGCAGTACACCATTCTACATGCGGCTTAACTGAATTCTGATCTTGGTCGTTAAATGATTGTTTATTTACTTGGTCACATGTTTTAAATCGTGTGACACGAATTTTTTGCATATCACCAATGCATAAATCAATCATAGTGTAATTCAGAGCCGTTTATTATGGACCAATTTACATATGTGTCGTCATGTTTATTGTAAATTGTAACATATATATACATATATATATATATATATATATATATATACACACACACACACACACACACACACACACACACACACGAAGCTACGCTATAACACAAATTGTAACAACTGTGGATGGTTTTAAATCATGCAGTAATGAAATTCGTGTCGAATGATAATGAATATTCCAATACCGCGAGCAGCCCGTGGCAAAGTTACATTGCTATTTCTCAAACGTACCATCAGACCCGTTGTTTGTAACAACAGCACGGAGTACGCGCGTGACTTTTCATTATCTCATTTTACAGTCCGCTTAGCACAATGGTGACGTCATAGTGTCCGTGACACTGGGTTAAACAAATTAACACTGAACAATAAATACAGATAGGAGTCGCTTGCTGCCGTTTAAAGACCCGTGGTAACTATATGCGTAGGTAACTATATGCGTAGGTAACTATATGCGTAGGCGGAACTTGGAGGTGGGGGGAGGCAATGGGCAAATGCCCGCCCACTATTTTTGCTACCGAAGAATAGTTTTTTCGGCTTCTGAGTTGGAGAGGGGCAAGTAAAAATTTGAGTGAGAGTGGCAGGAAATGGGTGTTTGTGCATTAAAGGACCGGTTAAAACCAATCTGCCCCCTCGTTCTTAATTGACTTCTTTGTAAACTGAAATTAAAAAAAAAATTACAAGAAACTGTACACAGTACTCTCTTACTTGGGTGTTTTTACCTTTTGTACATGTTGTATTCTAATTTGTCTCGTGTGTATTGTTGCTAGTTTTAAGTTGTCTTGTGTGTAATTGTTGTTTGTTTGGCCGTGTGTATTGTTGTAGTTGTCTTGTGTGTATTGTTGTTATCTTATGTGTATTTGTTGTACTATGTGTGCATTGCTGTTTTTTTACTTTAGATGCCGGACTGCTGGCTAGAAGTCAATATTCCGAAGGTCCTGCTACCGGCCATCTTGACACAGGTTTTTCTTGGTTTCCCTGTGTCTATAAGCAAATGCTAAGATGGTTCCCAAGATTCCAAGTTGCCACTATATGCTTCTCATGTAGCCCTCCCAACTCAAATTCAGTAGTAACCGATTTCATGTTTTGTATACATGTAAAATAACCACTGCCACCGGGTGACAACCTAATTGCAGTTAATAAATATTATTATTATTATTATATCCATGTCCTATATTGCCCCCCTTCCCCCCCAGATGTTATCAGGCACGTTTACACTTAAGCCTATATGTACCAATGTACCACCTGCCGTAAGACTACTGTTTGCCAAAACTTTTGCACGATGTTTTCCTGACAAATCAAGCCATATTATCAACTACCTCGCTGAACAGCATCATCCACTTGCTCTTTCTGATGGACGTGGAATGTGTTCTCTGTAAGGTACGAAATGGAGTTTTATGTGCAATTCAGATGAAAGTCAGTAATCATGAGAGTTAATTTCGAACTGTTATGTCTGCGATGCTGAATTTTATTGTCAGAAACGCATGTCTGTTAGTTACATTTGCGTCAACTGTAGCTGAGAGTGAAATTATCGTTACGCACGCTGTGAAGGCTGCAGCGAGTGTAGAAATGTGGCTGTACTCGGACATGCTAACGGAACCAACCAATGCACATACACGTATAAAAGTATAACATACATATAAGCATGTTTCGGTCATTTTTGTGGTCATACTCAGGGAAGTGCATTACAAAGATGTGCATTACATTCTCACTGAGGATATCCACACAATGGCCGAAATATGTAGGAGAAATATTATATTTATGAGATAGTTTTATATATTTATATGCAATTGTTGGTTTCGTTACCATAACTAATTCCTCATTGCACGGCCATGGATTATTTAAAATAAATGACCAATAGGCACAAACTATAAACGCATGTGAATCCGTCCTTTGTCATGCACCTAACTGAGGATGGGCACAAGAATGCCTGAACCATGCAGGATGATTGCTATTTTTATAATACAAGATGCGTTTATACATTTATGTACAAATTTGACGTCCATAGGGCCGTGTATCGTAATATACTTGTATAGTAAAACCAACCAGATGCACCAATGTATCAAATTTGTCTATTTTATTTTATTTTGGAGTAACACACTACATGTTACGAACGGTCTTTCCGTCCATCATCAGGAGTTCGAGACTGTATATACTGCTAGCAAGCAGACAGCAATATCTGTTTGACAAATGCCTGTTGCTGTATGTACAGTCTTGAACTCCTGATGATGGACGGAAAGACCGTCCGAAACGCGTAGAGTGTTACTCCAAAATAAAATAAAATAGACAAATTTGAGACATGGTGCATCTGGTTGGTTTTACTGTAGGAACATTTCTGTATATTTGGTGATTTCATTACCATATCTAATTTCTCAGTGCACGGTCATGGATTATTTAAAATTGTATTTCCACTTATTCTTCACCGCGAAATTGGGTGTAGTTGAGTGGTCAGCTTCACGCCGCGGCAGTTTGTGCCTTTTTTTTAAGTGGCTGTAAACTTGGTCTCTCACATTAAGGGAAGAATACACGCAAAGAGTGATCAAGAAGAGGATGCTGAGTAAGATATTTTAGGTCTAAGAGGACGGAAGTAACAGGAGAATGGAAAGAAAGCTGCGTGTTGTTAAGCTTATGATTTGTACCTGTCAACAAATATTATTCCGATTATCAAACCAAGGACAGTGTGTAGGGGGGTGGGGGGCTGGTGATACGTTTGGAGTCGAGGAGAGATGCATAGGGGTTTTGATGGGTAAGCGGTAAAAGCGTCCCTGTCCACACCACTAATAAATATAAGGGTAGCAGAAGTATAGCTTAACTTACTGACTTTGGTAGTGGTTGGATGTGCTTTCACCTCCACGTGAAGAAAACCCTTCCCGTTGAGTAGACGGACTGGGTGGGCCCTCGACCTGGTTGATCAGGACTTTTAGGGAAGAGACCGGTCTCTCATTCCTGCTGGGATTCGAAACCAGGATCATCCGGCCTGTAGCTTGAAGTAATACGGTGGGATGACATGGAATGTACTGCTGTGGCTCAGGATTGAGACAAGTGGCAGGCTGTTTTGGACACGGAAATGAAACTTTGGGTTTCATGAAATGCAGGGAATTTAATGGCCAGCTGAGGTACTGCTGGCTGCTCAAGAAAGACCCAGCTCCTTGGAGTTGCTATAAAATATAGCCTATATTATTTTGCCCATAAAATTTCTGTAGTTGTGTCGTTATGGTGGCCTCGATTGTGCGAAATAGGGTATCTGTATACAATGTGTGTTGCTCTGTTTTGTCAGGCTGTTCTTCACTGCAATCCGCACAATGCAGATATACCCTTTTTTTTTGTCTGAATTATTCCTCAGTCAACTTGTCCGATACAAATGACAAGCGTAGGTCTGAACATTGGCAGGATGTATGCTTGTTACTTGCTCGTTTATTATAGCTTCCTACACGAAAATCAGAGACGACATTTTCAAAACCCACAGCCGGATTCAGCATTGTGTTACTCTTGATTTAAAAGCGTAGAATTATATTTCATTCCAACAGATACGCCCACATTTAAAGACATGAATGCAGTAGCAGTACAATTATATGTGCTTTACGTACGAGAACATATATCTAAAATTTATTCACGTCTTTTATGTTAAATTTAGTCATTATTCTTTTTCTTTAAATAGGTTTAGAAAAATTAAAATTATACGTCTATACAACCCTACATATAAAAGGGACGTTTCGTATAACTACATTGATGCCATCCCCGTGAGTATTTTATGGTTGTCATAAAATTACCTATATATGGTTTTATTCCTGTTTAATACTGTAATTTATGTATCTTCATGTATTCTTATTGTATGTTCATGTATCTTCATCGTGCCAGCTGGCACTCTTCGGCTACCCGTGCTTTTTCCTCAGTTGTAGGGCAAATTCCAGGGTAAAACCCGCAAATATGGGGCACGGCCCGCACTCTTCCAAATTGTTGTGTTGTTCCAGGTATTGTTTGTTTTGTGTTGTTCTGTGTTGTTCTGTGTATTGTTTGTGTGTAAATGTGTACTGTACTACTGCCACCGGGTGGCTACCCAACAGCAGTTAACAAATATATATATCAAGTGGAGTATACTGCAAAATTTTACCGTATCACAGGACACAAATGTTCGTCGTGTGCAAAGAACTAATTGTGCTAGCAGAAGGAGGTACAAAATAAATCGCCCTTGTTGCTATGTGTATTGCTTTGATATTTATTATAGGATTTGTTTAATGGACTGTATAAATATTTTAAAAGAAATTCAGGCTATACGATATCCAATTAATTTATCACAAAAGAATTTATGTTTCATAAATTAACTTTATTATCAGTCTCGTTATCTGGTTACGCTAATTTAAATTGGAGTTTACTAATCCGAAAAAAACCTGTGTCTTGTTATTGATTTCAACAAGGTTTTAAGGTGCTTAGAAGTAGGTGTTGAGTAACAGCAAAATGCTGAATAATAAATTAGAGTGTACTGTACAAGCAAGCATTTATGTTCTAACTGCAGCTATAGATATGCTTGAAAGGACAAAATGAAACCACAGTTCCCAGCATCTGACTTATATTTGAAACCGAGACCAACATTGTAAGAGGCAGGAGTTGTAAGAACAATAACACTCGGTGATTAACTCTTCCTCATAAATCCAGGATATTTCTGTGATAATTTAATTAGTAACATCGGGTTAAGGAACAACATCTCCTGTAACTTGTTTAACGTTGCAGTTTGAAAATTTATATTCGTAACATTGAATAAGAGCCATTGCAACAACCGTTCGAAGGAATTTCTCCACATTCAGCTTTAAAGGATGCCGCTGATGTATTTCAACAGACAACACTGGCAGTTAGCACATTGGCTCTGTTTCTGTCATCTGGTGGAAAGGGAATTCCTCACCTGTTTTACTCCGGTGGTTATATCAAGGAGGGCGATATGGGTGGGGCATGCGGCACGCGTGCGAGAGAGGAAAGATGCATACAGGGTTTAGATGGGGAAACTAGAGGGAATGAAACGACTTGGAAGGCATAGAGATAGTTGGGGGGATAATATTAAAATTGATCTTCAAGACTTAGGATTGGAACATGGACTGAATTTAAAAGGCTTGGGACAGGGCCATGTGGTCAGCTCTTGTGAACTCGGAAACGAACATTTGTGCTCCATAAAATGTAAGGAATTTCTTATCTATTTGAAGAAATGGTACGCCGAGACACGTAGAAGCAGTGTTGGATTGTATTTATGTATAGAAAAGGTGCATTTCTTAATGTCATGAGTGAAAAATTTTATTCAATAAATATATGTGAAATAAATACTGACAAAATTGGAGTATCTGATTTCTTTCGTTGTACAGTGTGCCAGTTATCAGTGACCCTTGACACACAATTAATAGTCTATTCATTGTGCAAATTGCTGAGGTTTATTGGCTCTGATTTCGATAAACATCACTTCAGTTTCGATGTAGGTGTACTTTGGCTGTATCCTATATTGATTGTCACATTTTTACTGTGTATTCTGTTTATATTCTGGTGGCATTCTGTCCACCATATTGTATGCCGTATAATTAATCAATCAGATTCACTTTGGCTAGTCACAGTGTGACGTCACGGTGACAAAGCGCCGGACAATTAATAACCTGTTGAGGTAACACGAACATGGTCACTGGTGAATTCGGTCCTTGTACGTGGTAAATTTCCGAATCGGCTCAGGGAATTTTCGCCCTGAAACAAATGCCTCGCCACAACTGCCTGGAAATGTGTGGAGAGATTAGTGGGTATGGAATATCATACGGTCTGAAGAACAGAATATTTAGTTTTGTAGCTGTTTAGTTGGAAATTGGGTTTCTTATTTCTCGGCATGGCGGGTTTGAAGCAATGTTGCGAAATACAATTCGGATTGTTAGTGTAAGTACAAGTGACTCTGGCTGTTAACAGTTGTGGACAACCATGTATATCGTATCTTCATTCTTCACCAATTCCTTTTCCGTTGTTGTCGACTTCACACCTCCCCCACCCCTTCATTTCTAATTCATCCTTGATATTTTAAGCCAGAGAATTAAGTCATTTTGTGCATCAGATGGAACAGTTTGAAATGTAACCTAGATATACCATTCGTATCAGAACACTAAAACTGTATGTTCCTACAAATGGCCCCAGAACACAGTGACATAGGCCTCCGTACGTACATAACACATTCATGCATACATACATACACATACACACATACATACATAACACATACACACATACATACGTACATACATACATAATACATACACATACATACATACACACATACATACATACACACATACACATACATACATACACATACATACATACATACATACATACACACATACACATACATACATACACACATACACACATACATAAACACATACACACACATACATACACATACATACATAACACATACACATACATACATACACACATACATACGTACATACATACACACATACACACACATACATACATACATAAACACATACACACACATACATACACATACATACATAACACATATACATACATACATACACACATACATACATACACACACATACATACACACACGTACACACACATACACACATACATACACACATACACACATACATACACATACATACATAACACATACACATACATACATAAACACACACATACATACATACATACATACATACATACACACATACACACACATACATACATACATAAACACATACACACATACATAACACACATACATACATACATACACACACACACATACATACACACACGTACACACACATACACACATACATACACACATACACACACATACATACACATACATACATAACACATATACATACATACATACACACATACACACATACATACATACACACATACATACATACACACACGTACACACACATACACACAAATACATACACACACACACATACACATACACACACACACACACACACAGTCAGTTATATAGTCTTTCGTTTTTTTATGAACATATAAATCGTCACAAATTTCGAAGCATCTAATGAGATAATTATATGACGCTGTAAAGTCACTGTTCTGTGACTATAAAGTCCTTGCACCAGGTGTAGAGGTTGATATAAATCCATTTCCTCCCACGCATTAAGTGCAGTGACGCGTACAGCGATACCCTTGTACACGCGACTTGACGTGATGATCGAAATCCCTCAGGCTCAGTACTCAGTGAATTACGGTGTGCTGCAGAGCAGTAGTACTCTTCTGGAAATTCAGTCAATTGTACCTGCTATTTGGTATGGATGTCAAACAGTTTCTCGCCCTAGTGGGAGTAAGGACGGAAAACTACATGGAGAAAATAATTGGTCGTAAGAGGACTATAGAGCTGCATCATGAGGTGCTCCGTGATTTGTAGCGGTAAAGAAATATTAATTATTACACGACCAAATTGAGATCAACGAGATTCGCGTGACATATGGCAAACGTGTTACACGCCATGAAGGCGTGTTGAGGAGTGAAGGTATAACTCCGTTCATTCTTAGCCTTTGTTCTAGATAAGGCGAGTTATCAGCTTCACATCCCGGCCGCTTTAATCGTTAGGGAAAGCCCCTCCTTGACCAATCTAATAGAAGGCTGGCGGAAGCCAGAGCTGGCGCGGGCGCTTTGAAGAAGAGGATATTATCTTTCTCGTATTTGGAATCGGGCCAGGATTATTCGATTGTTCATCCCGTACGTTAGCCATATACTGACAGGACTTTCCTGATTTGCATGGCACATGTGGGAGACACTGAATTCCTCAGGGTTTAGTAACATCTTCATGAATCGTCGAAAGCCTAATCGTTAGTCTATGTAATTTTAAAGTTGAAATTGTTATTCTATGTGCTTTCAGCAAATTTAAACCATGCATTTTGAATAACTGTGTGTTTTATATGATTCTAACAATGCATGTCTATTCCTTACCCTTTCAGTAATCTTCTCTTGGTATGTGTAAAGGCAGAACATACTGCTTTGTGTGTGTGTGTGTGTGTGTGTGCGTGCGTGTGTGTGATATACTTAACGAAACTATATGTAATTAAGATTAATTTGTACCCTAATCACTTCTGCCTATCGGTAATATTCCACCAGTGTTTCCTACTCCTCTTCACCCTAATAATACTCTTTGCAGAAGAACAAGCGGTAAAAGCCAGGCAATCGTGTATCAAAGCAATGCTGTTTGTAATGTGGGAAACACTGGAGATTACAGTTTGTCCCCTTTTGTTGTTTGGTCTTCCAATTGTCAAATCTTATTAATTTTCCTTTCTCATGGCAAGGATCACAGTTTTGTTTTGAAATTTACGATTACCAACATATACATTTATCCATAGATTGCAATATATTCTAATGGTGATATTTGCGGCCATATTCATTCCGCGTGCTATCGTTTTCCTGCGGAGGGCCTCTTTAAGTTTCTGCCTTTGCTTTTGTCGCATGTAGCAACTCGAGAACTGAAAAATGGATTGTATTTTATTAATTAATTTTTAATTGGGTATAATTATTTTATAATTAATTAATTAAATAAACTACAGAATGCACGGTGCAGCGATAAAGATGACAAATGGAGTGTTACGGAATGTAACTTCTGTGGCCTCAAAGAAAAATATCGAGCAATCTTAATTTGGTTTGCGATCGGAAGCTGGTCGCTTACACTTTACACGAAGATCTGTGAGTTTTTTTTTTGTATAGATGTTAATTCGTCACATATTTCAACGATCTGCATGTCTGAAATAGAAGATGCAGAGGAGAGTGAAACATAATTGTTTGTCCGACAGAATTTTCCCCGAGTTTGTATTTTCTTATATATAGTACAATAAAAGTGACAGTGTTAACTTTTCCTATCTTATAGGCCTATAATGGAAAAGTAAAGTATTGATTGCATTTAAAACTATTTTGAAAGGAAGTCTGGTATATTTTTATATGCTATATTGATACACTGGTGGGTAAACTGGAGGGCAAGAGACCATTGGGGAGACCTAGGCGTAGACGGGTGGATAATATTAGGATGGATCTGCAGGAGGTTGGATTTGATTATATGGACTGGATTGGGCTGGCCCAGGATAGAGACAGGTGGTGGACGCTTGTGAGTGCGGTAATGAACCTTCGGGTTCCGTGAAATGCGGGGAATTTCTTGAATAGCTGCAAACCAGTTAGC
>Ga0123352_10009692_pt1 | contig 15085 bp, 10 predicted proteins | sample TergutLab28metaG_FD_89700 | JGI IMG/M metagenome (GOLD analysis project Ga0123352, IMG submission 89700) | Labiotermes labralis P1 segment gut microbial communities from Petit-Saut dam, French Guiana - Lab288 P1 | ecosystem: Host-associated > Arthropoda: Insects > Digestive system > Gut ... | reverse complement strand
TGCCGTCGTAACGCTCGTGGTGGCCTTCGGCTATAATTCTGGCGAAGTCAAGATAATGCTGGGTTGGGGCTCGTTCGTAAATGGTTTTCAGGAGGTTCGCGCCTATAATGGTGTGTTTTTTAATTTCGGCGTATTCGTTTTCAGTCAGAGGGTCAAGTTTGAGAAGTAGCACATCGCTGACACCGAGCTTTCCTATATCGTGGAAAGGGGAACCTCGCACGATCATGTCCAATTTTCCTCCCGCCAGTTCTTCTGTAAATTTACCCCTGGCAAGCAGCTCGTCAGCAAGCAATTTTACATATTTTCTCGTGCGCAGAACGTGTTTTCCCGTGTTATCTTTTTTGCAGTCTACCAGTTCGGCGAAAGAAGTGACAACGTTGTCCTCCAATTCCCTCACTGCGTTTTTAAGAGACGTTTGATAATCCACGAGGTCAAGGTGAAGGCTGAGCCTATGCAGCAGTATTTCTTTGTTTATGGGTTTGGCAACAAAATCCACAGCACCGGATTCCAGTGCCCTGATCTTGGTTTCAGTAGAGTTATCTGCTGTGATAAAAAACACCGGAACATTGCTTGATTCAGGGTTCTGTTTCAGTTTCTGGATGGTTTCAAAACCGTTCATGCCCGGCATCTCCACATCCAGCAGTACCGCGTCTGGACGCTGCTCAACACAAATAGAAAGCGCGGCTTCTCCTGACTTGGCCAGCGTCACGGCATATCTATCGGAGAGCAACACTTGGGCTTGCTTGAGGTTGACTACGTTATCGTCCACGATCAACAAGCGTTTCATCTCTAATGCCCCCCGACAGTTATTTTATCTTCTCATACTTTTATGCTTCTTCGTCTTTACCTCGCCAGTACGTTCGGATCGGGCTTCCGGTGAATCCGCCGCCTATCGCCGGAGCAGGCCCGCCAACTGCGGCCAGCTCTCTCAGTTCCTTCTGCACGTGATTTTCAAACGCTGTGTCAACTATTTCGGGATCGTTCACAAAAAACACAAAAGTCGGAGGTTCCGTACCGGATTGGCTGCAATAATAAATTTTCAGGGATTTTCCCCGCTTGTTTGAAGGTAGTCTGTCAAACGCCAGAACGTCACGCATCAACCGGTTCAGCAGGTTGGTTGGAATGCGGCGGCGGCGGTTTTCAAAAATTCCGATGGCGGCTGAGGCAATTTTAGACACACCACGCCCGCTCAGAGCTGAGGTGAAGAGAACAGGAGCCCATTGTAAAAAAGGCATTTCGTCGCGGATTTTCTCCGTCATCTTATCACCAAGTTTTTCTTTTTTGGGCAGGAGATCCCATTTGTTTAGCAGGAGGATAAGGCCTCTGCCTTTGTTAAGCACGTGAGCCGCGATTTTCTTGTCCATATCGGTGCATGGCTCGTCCGCTTCCATGATCAAAAGCACAACGTCCGAGCGATCAACGGCCGCCAAAGTACGGACGAAAGAGTAGTATTCAAGGCTAGAATCCATGCGGCTTTTTTTACGCAAGCCGGCCGTATCAACGAGCCGAAACCTGCGCCCTTCCATAACGACCGAAGTGTCCACAGGGTCACGCGTGGTTCCTGCTATGGGTGTGACAAGAGAGCGCTCCTCCCCTGCCATTTTGTTTAAAAGGCTGGATTTGCCGACGTTGGGGCGACCGACTATGGCGATGCGTATTTCATCCTCATCGCGTTCGTCTTCGGAGACGGGAAGTTTTTCAACAATTTTGTCCAGAAGTTCGTCTATGTTGCGCTTATGAACGGCGCTGACTCCGACCACATCACCGAAACCGAGCGCGTATGCATCGGATATCCTGTCATCGTGTTTCGGGTCATCCGTTTTATTTACGGCTACGACCACCGGGCGCATGCTGCGCCGTAAAAGAAGGGCCACAGCCTCGTCCGAAGCTGTCACTCCAACGGTTCCATCAATGACAAGCAAGGCGACGTCGCACTCGCTCAACGCCACTTTTACCTGAGATTCTATTCCTGCGCTGAACGAAGTCTCCTCGCCAAGAATACCACCGGTGTCCACAGCGTAAAATGACTGGCCGTTCCACTCGACCTCACCGTAAAGGCGGTCGCGGGTTGCACCCGGCATGTCATCAACTATGGCCTCACGGCGCCCCACCATGCGGTTGAAAAGAGATGATTTGCCCACATTGGGGCGTCCTACTATGGTTACTATCGGCATAGTTTGTCCAACATATAGGCACGTAATTCCTGGTCTTTAAGCGAGGCTCCAAGCCCCACGGCCAGGCGTATACGCGCTTGCAACGGCGTCAGAGTACCGGCACTGATCAATCCCATGTCCAGAAGGCGTTTGGCGCTACCCTCAAAGTCAACCCCGGAACGCACGCAGCCCACAGGACAGCGCGAGGCCAGAACAACCGGCGTTTCGGCGCGCAGTATCTTACGCAGAAGCGGCCCCCATAGAGGAGGCACGTCTCCATCACCGAAGCCGGAGATGATTAACCCGTCCAATTCGGACACGCGCCCGTCAAGAAGAGCGTTCAGCAAAACGTCTCCCGAACCCAGGGCAACATCTAAAATTTCTACATTACGCGCTGGTACGGTGTCGATGTCCATAATTTTTCCTCGGCGAACCTGACGGAAACAAATTATTTCATCGTTATATCCAGTGAATGCCGCGACAGGCCCATTGGAAAACGAAGAATATCCGAAGCGGCCATAACTGGACAGCTGGCAGATTTCCGAAGCGGCGTAAATTTGATCCTGCACGCACACGAGAGCTCCCTGCCCCCAGCAGGCCTGCGATTCCGCGGCACGTACCGACTGTGAAATATGAAGCGCGGTTTCCGAACCAGGCGTATCCGCGTGATATATCGAAGACGTGATGACGAGCGGCTGCGGATACGTCCAGATCAAGTCGGCAAAGTAAGCCGCCTCCGCCATGGCCTGCGCTCCGCACGTGATAACCACGCCGGACGCACCGGCTTCCACCTGAGCGGCCGCAAGTCGGATTAAGTCGCCGCACATCCTGAGCGTATAGTGCGTGACAGGCTGGTAACTCCAGCTTACAATGTAAAATTTTTCCCTGATTTTATCCTGGAAATACGCGAGCAATTCCTCTTCTGCAAGCCCGGTAGTCTCCAATAAATCGGGGCCGGTTTTGTTAATTATCCGCCCTCCGGCCAGAATCAGGGCGATTTTATCTCTCTGTATCATATTTTTATTGTTAAAGCGTACATTCGATTTTCAGACTCAATTTTCAGATGTGGAATATTAGAATCCCAAATCCTCTCCCACCATTATGACGTGGGTTTTTCGTCCGCTTGTAGCCCGCTCAAGAATTAAAAGCGCTCTGCAGATACGCGCTTTGGAGTCGCAGTCCACGCAATGACCGGTTTGGACACACGATGTGTTGTAATTCAGCCGCGCCGCATTTGGAGGCGATGCGGTTCTGCTGCGTTCAATGGCAGACTCAATATCAGGAGCCACTTTGTTGACGCTTATGACGAAAATCAGAGTGTTACGACCCCATGCCATACCGCTGACCCGATTGCCGTTGCCGTCGATATTGATAATTTTGCCGTCGCGAGTTATCGCATTGGCGCTGGTCAGAAAATAGTCCGCGCAGTTTTCGTCCATTAGCCTCTGGGCGCGGGTTTCTGGCGTAAGGCTTGGATCCCAGTGCTGATAAACGGTGCAGCCACGCTCTTTCAATTTTTCCATAGCGCCTATTTCCCTGATTGTTACGGAACCAGGCACGCCCACGGATACTTTTTCAGGAATAATTTTCAAAACCTCTTCCAGCGCCGCCTCTTTTGTAGGCACGTACACAGCTTCGTATTCCTTCTTTTTCAATTCTTTGACAACGGACTGCCCCAATGCTTCGTTCGCTTTACTGCGGGCATTTTTGAAAACATCGCTCATTTAAAAAACCTCCCCTGTAGAAATATCCGCACCTGCCGGATAAACCATTACTGACTGCCTGTCCTCATAAACGCGTGTGAATGTACTTCACTCAAAGCGGAATACATGGCTTGCCTGTCCAACCCCATTCTTGTGGCCGCCATTGCAAGGTTTACATAAAGATCTCTGTCCAGCGGATTAAGCCGCACTGCCTCCGCCAGCAGCCTAGCCTCCGAAGGTACGTTCAATTTGGTTTGGAAGCCCTGCCAGACTGAACGCGCTGACCCAGGAAAACCGGCCAAGGACGCCGTTGGAAGGAGTTCACTTTCAGGAGAGCGCATACTGGCGACAAAATAATTAAAAGAAGCCTCGTACTCTCCCCTACGAAACAGATCCACGCCTCTGTAGAACAAGGCAGCTCTTGACAGTGGAGCAGGAGCAACAGCAATCCTGTCTCTCGCCGGACTTGTCTGTCTCTGGCTTCTGCGGCGCGGTGGCGCGGCTCTTCTGTTTTGTTCTTCTACATACGCCTCTATTTCGGCAAGTCTCGACCTCGCCGATTCATAGTCCGGGTCTCTTTCCAAGGCTCTTTGCATTGATGTGATAGCCCCGGCTGTGTCGCCAAGCCTGAAACGCGCTTCCCCAAAGCCTGCCCATGCACTGGCATCATCGCTGCGTATGGCAAGCGCTTCCGCGAAATAGTCGGACGCTTCGCGAAACCGTTCGTCTTCCAGCGCGGCCCTGCCAGACTGCGCGGCTTGCTGGAAACGCTGTTCAAACTGCGCCAGTCTCTCCGCCTCTTCTCTGTCGGCTATGGCAAGGTTCACTCGATTTATGGCTTCTCTAGCGGCGTTGGATGACGGACTTAAATTCAGCGCTTGCTGGTATATCAGAAGCGCCTCATTCAATAGAGATTGCTCTTCAAGCGCATTACCTAGAGAAAAGTGAGCGTTGAAATTTGTCACATCGGCCGCAATGGCGCTCTCAAAACTCTCCTGAGCGCTTCCCCATGCCCTCAAAGTTGTGTAAAGGCGTCCGATCTCATAAAAAGTTTGCGATCTTAAATGCGCGGTTCCGGCCGGCAAGCGCTCCAAAGACAGGTGGTACGCCGCAATTGCGTCATCTGTACGCCCTGCCCGCTCGGCGGAGTGGGCTATTCCTAAAATCGGTTCTATTCTGTCAGAATGTCTACGCGACGTTTCTCTGAATGCCTCCAAAGCAGCAACGTATTGCTGCTGCGCGAATAAATCCTGTGCTCTTGTCATCATCGCGTCATAAGTGCCGCGCTGGATATTACGGTACAATGCTATCGCCGTGCCGACAACTATAATGGCAAAAAGGCAGAAGGCAAGAAATCGCACGCGGTCTTCGCGGAAGCCTCTCCGCTTGTGTGCGGTGTAAATTTGCCCAGTGTTTTGCCGCTTCATCCGCATTGTTTCCTGCAATAATTTCCACGCAGGCCGCTTCTCGTCCTCTTCCTGAAGTAATTCGCGTGTTTCGCGAGTCTCGCTGGTTTTGTTTCCGTCGGGCGTTCCGTGATCGTTCGGTTCTTGTTCGTCCATTTTATAACCGCTCATTTCGTGATTATTCATTTCATTATAGCTAAGTTCATGAGCGTCAAGTTCACGCTGCGGAGCAATCTGCTCTTTTACCTGCTCTTCGGCTTCGAGGTCGTCCTCCAGTAAATTTTCTGCGTAGAACACCTCCGCGGCGTCTAATGTTTCGGCGAGCGCGATTTCGTTTTCCTGATACGGGTTTTCTTCATAAGATTCGGCCTGTATTTCAGTGCCCATATCTCTGTCCGTGATATTTTCGGCTGGTTCCTTCGAAAAAAAAGCAACTGGAAAACGCAGGCTGAAGGCGTCAATCACCGCTTCGCCCCCCTGCGTGGTTTCTCCTCTGATCCAACTTTCCAGATCCTTTCTCAACGCGAATCACCTCCACGACGATGCTGGAGATTCTCTATTTATAACGAAGATCCGCTCTCCCGGAAAAACCAGATTATACTGCTCCCTGGCCAGATGCGCCATACCTTCTTCCGTTTCATAGAAGGCTACTTTTTCCCTGTAATTTCTGACGCGCTGCTGAAGCTCAGCCAATCTCGCGGCGCCTTCGTCAACGGCCAGCGTAAGACGGTCAAGTCTCCTGATTTCAAAATAACACACTGTCGCAGCCATAAAAATGCCCAGAGTGACGATTGCCGCAAAAAACATCCATCTTAAACGAGGCATAAATTACATCCTTTCCGGCGCAGATAAGCCTATGAGCGCCAAACAACGGGCAAGTACCGTTTGGGTTGCCTTGGCAATCAACAAACGGCCGGCTTCTATAGGCGCGGATTCCCCCAAAATACGACTGGTGTTGTAGAAGGAGTGGAAATACCCGGCCAGATTAAATGCATAATTCGTTATGGAATGAGGCGCCAAATCTTTTGACGCATTCTCTATTTCCTGTGGGAAAATTGCCAGGCAGTTTATCAATTTTCGCGCCTCCTCTCCTTCGAGAGCCGCGAGCGACAGTTTTTCGACTCCGGGCATTTCCCCTCCCCTGTCTTTTAACTCCTGAATAATGCTGCATATACGTGCATAGGCGTACTGGACATAGTAAACGGGGTTGTCATTGCTGGCGCGTTTGGCAAGCTCAAGGTCGAAATCAAGCTGGCTGTCGCTGCGCCGCATTAGGAAGAAATAGCGGGTAGCGTCCACACCAACTTCGTCAACCACGTCGCGCAGAGTTACAAACTGCCCGGATCGCGTAGACATAGGAACATGTACGCCATCGCGCACAAGGTTCACAAACTGTATCAGGAGCACTTCCAAGTCATCTGAGTCTCTCCCCAGCGCCTCGACTCCGGCTTTCATACGCGAAACATAACCGTGATGATCCGCCCCCCATACGTCTATAACTTTATCGAACCCGCGCCCAAATTTTTCTTTATGATAAGCGATGTCCGAGGCAAAGTACGTAGGAGCGCCGTTGCTCCTGATAAGCACGCGGTCGTCATCATCCTCAAAGTCGGATACCTTGAACCAAATTGCGCCCTCCGATTCAAACGCATACCCGCGATGTTTCAGATGTTCCATCGCTTCCGGTACAAGATTACGTTCATACAGACTGCGTTCCGAGAACCACACGTCAAAGCGCACCCCGAAATATTCAAGGTCTTTTTTTATCCCCGCCAGAATCGCGTCACCGGCGAATCGTTTAAACCAGGGCAGGCTTTCCGAAAGCGGAACAGACAAAAACCTGTCCTTCTCGCCCGCCATAGCGTCTTTCGCCAGATCGTAAATATATTCGCCCTTGTAGCCGTCTTCAGGGAAAGGCGCTAGTTCCGCGCGGTTGAAAAGCTCAAAATAACGCGACTGAGTTGAGCGGCCCAAAATATCTATTTGCAGTCCGGCGTCGTTGATGTAGTATTCGCGCTCGACTTTCCAGCCAGTGAACGCCAGAAGACTTGCAAGCGAATCTCCAACGGCCGCGCCGCGCCCATGCCCCACGTGCAGAGGGCCGGTCGGGTTGGCGCTAACGAACTCCACCTGTACTTTACGGCCCGCGCCAATGTCGGACGAACCGTATTCTCGCGCGTTCAGAACCTCGGTTACAACATTAAACAGCCATTTGTCGGACAGGAAAAAATTGATGAACCCAGGCCCCGCAATCTCTATTTTATCAATGACTTTGTCAACAACTTCGTCATTTTTGCCAATGGCCTCGTCATCGCCGCTGTTCAGTAAGGCGATTATCTCAGCGGCCAGGTCACGCGGCGGCAGGCCCATTGGTTTCGCAAGCTGCATCGCAACGCTCGAAGAACGGTCTCCCTGCCCTTCGCGTCTGGGCCGTTCAATTTCAACCGCAAACGATGTTGGCAGTTCTTTGCCCTTTCGAGCGGCAACAGTCTCCGCTGCTTTCGCCAGTATATTTTTCAGGTAAATATCAATCGAACTTCCTAACACAAGCGCTCCTCCAAATCTGACAGGGGTACGCCCCCAAGCTATCTTGCCCGCAGTTGTATGGGCAGGTGTCTGGTCATAAACGAATACCAATTCCAAATGGCCGCGTTGAGGTCGGGAGCTTCTTCGCCTGATATTGACGACGCGTCAACCGTCATTTGAGCCTCAGCTGTAAATCTTCTTCTCCTGTCGATTCTAAGCGACTCGGAATATCTTATCCTTCCCGAACTCTGCGGAACCTGCGAAGGAAGAAGCACGTTTGCCGAAGCTGACAGCGTAAAAGTCACGTTGACGTCCATAGCGAACTGGAAACTGATACTATAGGGGAAAGGGCCTGAGGTAAGATCCCTAAACCACTCAGGAACCAGCGGTGGAAGCGACGCCATTATATGATTGCCTTCCGTTCCCTTTATCATTTGAGAGCCAGACAGCGTCACTGTGACAACACTCTCCGCTCTCGACTCGCTGAACGTAACATCGCTGTAACGCGGAACCTGTATAAACATACTCGATAAAAACCTGGCTAGGTCATCACTCGTTGGTTCTTCAGGAAATAAAAAATATCTCCATGCGCTCCGCGCCGTGATTTGAATAGTACCCGCAAGGATACCGTCTTCGTTCAAATTCAAATCGAATCTGGCGCTCAAACGATTTCCGGCAGCCCTCTGCTGCTCCTGCTCGCGCTCTTCCAGCCCGTCGCCGGTTTCCTGAAGTGCGTATACAACGCCCCCCATATAAATTTCATTTCCCCCCACGCGAGGCGGGTGCTTTGTGTCAAAGTAGAAAATTTCTCCTCTTGAATCTGGCGAAGAGACGTCCAACACAGGATTTACAATAGCGGCTTCGCTGATTGGCACGCCTGCGCCTGGGCTGTACGGCAAACGCCAAGACAAATTCGTGTCCATACCTGCCTCCGTAAGCCAGCTATGAGCCAAAAGCACTTTTTCTCTGTCTGTCCACGGAGCTTCGGCTGGCACTTCTCTAGATTCGCTGGTCAGCACAATTCCAGGCTGCTCGTAAATCCAGTTCAACACTCTTTCAGTAACACCCGCCCTACGTCGCCTGCCTAGCATGTCACGAACGGCTTGAGGCGACGGCGGAAGCTGTACTCTCTCCGCAGCTCTTATTAAAAGCGCGGCCGCTCTCTGGCCGGTTCGAGACCCGAAAGCAACGTATTCACGGCCTGTCACACGCATGGACGAACGAACCTCTGCCGCAGTATTGATTATAAGCCACTCATACATCATACGGTCAGCGACTCTGACTGCGCGAGGAGCGCTGTCTTGGCTGGAAGAATAAAAGAACGGATGCCCTGCGGGAACTGTAACACGAATATTTGTTTCCCACACCGGAAGAGTTTCGCTTACCCACACAAAATCATCAATGTAGAGTCTAGCTGGAAAAGTCTCTCTATAATGCACGACCAGAATGAATTCCTCCGGCGTGTCCGAGAACGTGACGGAGCGCACCGTTCCGTTAAAAGAATTCACAGGAGCGGCTGTTCCTATTTCCATACCCTCTTCAGGCGAGTATATTGAAGCTTGCAAAAATTCAACATCTCCACCGTCAGGCACAGGAACATTCCAGGACAACCACTTGGACGGCAGGCCAGTCCGGCCAAGCAAAACCCACATGGTCTGACGCTCTACGCCGCCGCCCGGCGACATTCCCAGATGAACCCGCTTCAGCCACACCACTCCATCTGGCCCTCGCCCATCCGGCCCGGCGTAGGTCGAAAAATCCGGGTTCAGCTGAATCATGGAGCGCATGTCATACGTAAAATCAAAATCCGCATACGCGCGTGAAGCGCAAGATGTAAGCATGATAAGCAAAACGAACAAGATCGCCAGAACAAACCGGCTCACATTGTTTTTCTCGCGTTCTTTGCATTTTTTATATTGTGTGTACTCCGGGCGTTTTTGGTGCTTTTGACTGTTACCGCACCATTCCCGCGCGCCTCTTACCAAAACAACCCCTCCTGATTTCAAACTAATCCTGACCCTAAGCCAGTTTTGACTTCAAGCTAGGAATCTTTACCGCAGCAATGTTTATATTTCTTACCGCTTCCGCAGGAACATGTATCGTTACGCCCTATTCTCACATTTTTTCGGAGCGGTTCCAGCTTGCCATCCGCTGGGCCTCCCCTGTTTACTGGCGGCAGGTGGAAATCACGTATTTCTGACATCTTGCGTTCGCGGCGCGGCGCGGTTTCTGAAACCACTTTAACTCTAAAGAATTGCTCTGTGAAAGATTCGCGCACACGAAGCATCATCCCTTGAAATAAATTGTATGATTCAAACTGGTACTCCACCAGTGGATCTCGTTGCCCGATAGACCGCAAACCTATGCCCCTACGCAGTTCATCCATGGCAAGCAAGTGGCCGCGCCAGGCGTCGTCCAACGTGTTTAAAACCACGTAGCACAAAAGGCCACGTGCTGTTTCTGGCGTAAGTTCCCCAATTTTTTTGTCGTAACGCGCCTTAATGGAAGCGATTATTTCCTCGCGGACAAGCTCTAGACCGGAACGGCTGTCCAGCCTGCCTATGATCTCAGTGTCCTCCGCGCTCAGGCCAAAGACGGCTTTCACGCGGGATACGGCACGCTGCGGCTCAGGCTCTTCGTCCTCTGGGAAGTAGCGATCCAGCATTTCATCGGCTACGCCCTGTATAATTCCCCAGCCATATTCAACTATATCCTCTTCCTGAAGAATTGTCTGCCTTTCGGTGTAGATTGCCTCGCGCTGGTTATTCATGACGTTGTCATACGAGAGAAGCTGCTTTCTTATGTCGAAGTGCATCTGCTCAACTTTGTGTTGAGAAGACGCTATAACCTTGCTCAACATGGATGATTCGATGGATTCGCCCTCCGTCATGCCAAGCTTGCTCATTATACCCTGCACTTTTTCGGAGCCGAAAAGGCGCAGCAGGTCGTCTTCAAGCGACAGATAAAAGCGGCTTCCTCCGGGGTCGCCTTGACGTCCGGCTCGTCCGCGAAGCTGATTGTCAATGCGCCTCGCCTCATGTCTCTCGGTGCCGACTATGGCCAACCCGCCAAGCTCGACTACCTTGTCATGTTCTTCTTGACATTTAGCGCGAAAGTCGTCAAGGTATGCCTCGTAGGCGTTTTTGATCTGTGCGAACGCGTTTTTTAGAAATTCCGCATAGGCCCCTTCCGCATCAACAGCGGCAGATACACGCCTGTCCCTCATATAATTTTTAGCCAGGTCTTCAGGCATGACATTAGCGTACTGGATAAAATAGCCGTAAACGTCTTCGGCGTCCAGCGCCTTGATTTTCCAGTCAATGGGTGGGCGGGCGGCCAAAAGTTTTTGCTTGGCCAGGAATTCTGGATTACCGCCCAGCATGATGTCCGTTCCGCGCCCAGCCATGTTGGTGGCGACAGTAACCGAGCCAAGGTGACCGGCCTGCGCTACGATATGGGCTTCTTTTTCATGATGCTTGGCGTTCAAAACCTGATGTGCAACCTTGTTCGCCTTCAGGAGTTTGCTTACGCGCTCAGAATTTTCAATGGAAGTGGTTCCAACCAGTACCGGTTGCCCGCGCTCGTAACATTCCTGCACCTCTTCGGCGACAGCTTTGTATTTTTCCACAGCTGTGGCGTAGATAACGTCAGGGTTGTCGAGTCTGATCATTGCCTTGTGCGTGGGAATAGTTACGACGTTTAGGCCGTATATTTCCTTGAATTCCTCCGCTTCGGTAGCGGCAGTTCCAGTCATAACAGCCAGTTTGCGGTACATGCGGAAATAGTTTTGCAGCGTTATTGTCGCCAGCGTTTGGCTTTCATTGCCTACTTTGACGCGCTCCTTAGCTTCGATGGCCTGATGAAGCCCATCGGAATAACGCCGCCCCTGCATAAGCCGCCCCGTGAACACGTCCACGATTATGATTTCTCCGTTAGAAACCACATAGTCAACATCGCGCTTAAACAGGCGATACGCTTTCAGCGACTGCACGATGCGGTGAGCCAGCTCCGAGTGCGCGGCATCGGAAAACAGTTCAGGTATTTTCATGATGTTTTCGCACTTCTGTATGCCGTTCTCCGTCATTGCTATATTGCGTTCTTTTTCGTCTTTTTCGTAGTCGTCGCCCTCTTTAAGCTGTCTGGCTGCGCCATCGGCTTTAGTGTATAGGTCAACGTTATCGTCAGACGGGCCGGATATTATCAGCGGTGTGCGTGCCTCATCAATCAGGATTGAGTCCACTTCGTCAACTATGCAAAAGGAATGTTCCCGCTGGGCCATCTGGTCTCTGTGCATGACCATGTTATCCCGCAGGTAGTCAAAACCGAATTCGCTGTTGGTACCGTATGTTATGTCGGCGCGGTAAGCTTCGTAGCGCTCGTCAGGCGGCATGTATGGGTATATCACGCCAACGGACAGGCCGAGAAAGTTGTAAATAGGCCCCATCCACGCGGCATCACGCTTGGCAAGATAATCGTTGACCGTTACCAGATGCACGCCTTTTCCGGGGAGCGCGTTCAGCACGACCGCCAGAGTGGCCACAAGGGTTTTACCTTCCCCTGTACGCATTTCTGCGATGCGCCCATCGTGAAGCGCCATGCCTCCTATCAACTGCACATCGTAATGGCGAAGACCAATTGTCCGGCGCGACGCCTCGCGAACCACTGCGAAGACCTCCGGCAGCAGGTCGTCTAGAGATTCTCCGTCCGTGGCACGAGCTTTCAAACCTGCGCCACGCTCGCGAAGGCTGTCGTCGCTCATAGATTCCATTTCAGGAGCAAATTTGTTTACCTGCTCCACCACGCTCCAATATTTTTTTAACGCCCGATCATTGGGGTCGAGCCCAAGTATTTTTTTTATGCTGTTCCACACTATACACGTCACCTCTGAATTCGTGCTTCAAGAAGCATCATTGTATCATAGCGTATAATGATGGCGCGTTGAGGCAAAGCGTGGCTTTGCGCACAATGTTCTTTAACGGCGGCAGCGATAACAAAGACTGCGTTTACCGCACCGTTTAATTTATGAAAATTCCAAAATAAAAATAAAAATAAAAACGAGAAGAGACAGTGCCTCTTCTCGCGACCAGTTCGCAGTTTCTTTAGTAAATACCATTCACCGCCTGCCTCTATTTTGCCGCGCTTCCGGCCACATTAAGGGCATCCCAGGGTTTGGAGAAGGGCGGGGAATAACACAGATCCAACTGGGCAAGCTCCTTAGTGGTCATCTTGTTGTGGATACATGCGGCAAGAGTATTAACTCTCAGTACAGCGCCTTTTTTACCGGCTATCTGTCCGCCGAGCAGCACTTTTGTCTGGGCGTCGTAGATCAGTTTTATATAAATATCTTCCTGCCCAGGGTAGTAACCGGACTGGTTTTTATCGTTTACAAAGACCGTGTGGTAATCAAGCCCCATTGAGCTGGCCTCGGCTTCTGTAATACCGGTGCGCCCGGCTTCCATATCCATTATCTGTATGCACATTGAATCTAAAGAACCGATAAAGCTAACATTGCCTCCGGCCATGTTCTCTCCGATAAGGCGCCCTAATTTGTTGGCCACAGTGGCCAAAGGAGAGTAGCCGCAGTTGTTTTTTACAACATTATGGATGCTTGCACAATCCCCCGCCGAGTAAATGTCCTCAATGTTTGTCCTGCCGTATCTGTCCACCAGAATTGCTCCTTTGTCCATTGCTATTCCGGTGTTTCGTAGAAATTCTGTATTCGGCTCCGCGCCAATGGAATGGATTATCAAATCCGCCTTGTACGATCCTTTATCGGTGACCAGCGTTTTAGCGTCAGCAGTTCCAGTTATCTCCAGCGCCAGTTCGTTAAACCTGAGCTTCACGGAGTGTCTTATCAGTTCTTCTTCCAGAAGTTTTGTGATTTCGCTGTCGAAATGACGGTTTAAAATACTGCCCTGCTTTGCTATAAACGTTACGTTTTTTCCCAAATTCCGAAAAGCGTGCGCCGCCTCTGTACCTATCGGGCCGGTTCCCAATATCACAACGTCTTTAATATTATCTTTGGCTAAAGCAGCCTTTACCGCCAGGCCGTCTTCCATTGTCCTAAGCGCAAAAACATTGCCCAAATCCATACCGGGCATGACAAGAGCCTTCCCTTTCGCGCCTGTGGTAATCGCCAGCTTGTCATACGAGTCGGAAAACTCCTCGCCGGTTTTTAAGTTTTTCACCGTGACTTTTTTGTTCTTCTCATCAACGTTTGTTACTTCATGCAGGGTTCTTACTTTGATACCCTGCTCTTCCGCTTCGTTCACGGTTTTGGCGAGCATCATTTCCGCGTCTTCAAAAAAGCCGCCGACAAAATATGGAAGCCCGCAGGCTCCGAATGAAATGTACTTCGATTTTTCATAAACGATTACGTCCAGCGAAGGGTTTGATCTTTTTGCTTTGGAAGCGGCGCTCATACCGGCGGCTATCCCGCCAACGATTATAATTTTCATGTTGCCTCCCTAATTTATCAATGCAGGACGACTAAGCTGATCGCCATAACTATCATGCCGGCGAACAGGCTCTTCATAATATGGTGATGTTCGCCATATTTATGCGCCGCCGGAAGCAGCTGGTGAAACGAAATAAACACCATCATACCGCCTACCCCGGCGAAAATTATGCCAAACAAACCCTCGCTCAATACCTGATACAGCAGGAAATACGCGGCCAGTGCCCCCAGCGGCTCTGTAAGACCGGAACCGAAAGAAAGCAGTATGGCTTTCTTTTTACTGCCTGTTGCGTAATAGATAGGTGCGGATATGGCAATTCCCTCTGGAATATTGTGTATGGCAATGGCCGCCGCAATAACCACGCCCAAAGCCGGATCGTGCATGGCTGCCATAAAAGTTACGAAACCTTCCGGAAAATTGTGAATCGTTATGGCTAACGCAGACATAATCCCCGTGCGCTCCAGAGGTTTTACATCGATTCCCGCGCCATCATGACCTTCTTTATCTTCGTGGTGCGGCAGCAATTTGTCTATCATCGCTGTGAGCGCTACGCCGACAAAAAAAGCAATGGAGGCAAATAAAAAACCGCTGCCTTCGCCGTATTCATATTCCAGGCTTTCCTTAGCTTTGTCAAAAATTTCCACAAACGAGATGAAAATCATGACTCCCGCTGAAAAACCCAAGGCAAGGGAAAGAAATTTCATGTTGTTTTGCCTGGTAAACAATACCACCGCGCCGCCTATGCCGGTAGCTAAACCGGCAAATAAAGTCAGCAAAAATGCAAATAACACGTCATTCATGCGCAACACCCCTTTTCAAAATTCTAATATGCTATGGCA
>Ga0123352_10009690_pt1 | contig 15086 bp, 9 predicted proteins | sample TergutLab28metaG_FD_89700 | JGI IMG/M metagenome (GOLD analysis project Ga0123352, IMG submission 89700) | Labiotermes labralis P1 segment gut microbial communities from Petit-Saut dam, French Guiana - Lab288 P1 | ecosystem: Host-associated > Arthropoda: Insects > Digestive system > Gut ... | reverse complement strand
CCTACCTACCTACCTACCTACCTACCTACCTACCTACCTACCTACCTACCTACCTACCTACCTACCTACCTACCTACCTACCTACCTACCTACCTACCTACCTGCCTGCAACTACACTCGAATTCAGATTTTAATTAAAGTTTTTAAAACCAACATTATAAGAAAATGCCAACAAAGTAAACTATTAAAGAACGCATTTATTTATTACAGATCTAACATATGTTGGCGGGCGGCCATAATCAGGGATTATATAAGCACAACTGGAAAATTCATACACTATAAAATTTAGGTTAATATAAAAGACACTGTTATTAAAATTATAAAATATGTTTTTTATTTCACCCAAATGTTACGCTCTATAAATCTTTCCGTTTGTATTCATACGATCCCTGAAGAGGGCAGCCCGTCAGACAAAGACGGATCTTTAATCAATGCTTAAGTTTTTAAAGGTATCCTTTTTGGTATTTTCTTAAAATATTTTAATTCCGTATAGGTCTCAATGTGTTATAAAATTGTTTAAACCTAATCTGTTATTTTTATTGAATTAGGAATTTTTACAGCTGTATTCACCACTTTACTATCTTTCACATTTCACACAACACGAGAGCAACAGGGTGATCAGTTACAGAAGTACTCCGATTCTAAAAACGACACATATTATGTATTGTTCAGTTTGTTGTAAAAATCACGATAAGAATTGGGTGAAATATTTCATTTTCACCTTCAATAGCACAGGAAGCTGCAGCCCAGAAATCACGCAGACGTGCAAAATTATTTAATCTATCCGATTATCGAGGCTTTTCCCATACCAATACACTACTGAGGATAGCGTCAGTAAAACTCGTGAAGATTTTAAAATGTCATTCGGTGCTACATGAACACCTTTCATTTACAGGCTTTATTATTTCCACACAGTTTCATCTCAGCTGCAATAAAGCAAAGTTTATAGGCCGTAATGTATAACAAATTGGAGTTTCAGGTTATGTTATGCCACGACCTGTGTGAACCGGACTTCTGAGTACTTAAAGTAGAGCGTAAAATAGGATGAATAGGCGTTAAAGTTATAACTCTTTTGAACATCCTTTACTATGTTCACCCCAAAATTACTGACAAAACTGTTATTAAATACAGCATGCTTCTTACATTTATATAGAATTCTTATCTGCAACCTTATGCCATATGAAACAATATTCTAGAAAGTGAAAAAGGAAAATAAAACTCTGCTTTGGACAAATGTGTTTTGACAATAGAAAAGAACTGTTTCACTGAGAAAAAATCTTTTGATGCAATAAATTTTGTCGTGTTTGAGAAATTTCAAACTTAATTTACATGCTTCGTCCAGTGCCTTACATCTTTTCTCTTTATAACTTAAAAGTTTATAATTGTTACTTAAAATATTGTATTTTCTTTCAGAAATACCCAATAAAGTGTTGCACCAATAATTGCTTCACATCCTTATGCAGTAGTAAGTCCAGAATAATAATATTTCGCAGCCGTATTCATCTGGGTTTCCCTTCTCAATATCCGATGACAGACTTAGATTCACGGCTAAATATTTTAAGCCCTAGTCAATCTCAACAGCAATAGCTGTCCTCACAGTATCTTTATTTAAAACCCACAACTCTCATGTAACATTCATAGTATATTTAAATATACATATAAATATAGTTTTATGTGAATGGTACAATGTAATAACTGACTGAAATGAGCTAAATATATTTTCTACATATGTCCTTTGCACAATTTTTTTCAAATATGTACCTTCTGTTTGCATAAAAGCCGGAGGGTTTCTCGCATAGATAAAGGCAGCTTCTGAAGAAAGTCTCTGGTCAACAGATTTAGTTTGTTCAGGACTGGTCGTGCTGACAATCACAGAATTCATAGCCTACAGCCTCTGATTCAATCTCAAGAATATCCACATGGAGTTTATGTTAACAAAGTGGAGCTGGGGTAGCTCTTCTTCGAACACATCGATTTTCCTCTGCACATTATTACATTCTGCCAGTAGTCAATACTTCTATACGCGGCACAGGTAAAATAGAGCAATTTAAGGCTTAAGAGCAAGGAAATTATTCGCATCCCATTCTTAAAATTAACCAAGTAATGATGCAAACTCTTTATCTGTCGAGAGTCGTGACACCCACAAGACTTCTTTAATTTTTTTTATCATAACCAACTAAAGCACAATTATCCCATTATCCCACAAAAGTACACATCACAACAATTTGCCTGTATTAAAATAAACCCACAAGATTTGATATTTGTGTGACCGTGCATCATTGATACAATAACATAAACAGCCGACTAGACGCAACAATAATAATTTTATTAACAACTTCAATCGGCTCAACATGTTTCGGGCGATTATTTCGCCCGAAACATGTTGAGCCGATTGAAATTTTTAATAAAATTATTATTGTTGCATCTAGTCTGCTGTTTATAGTACTATACCCACAAGACGTTAAGTTTCATCAGCACCGCTCTGAAAGCTCAAAAATGCATCTGTCAAACTTGCAGTCGAATAGTCAGTTTTCACTGGTTCTGTGCTAGATCTATTCCTTCGTCGTCTCAGTATATCTCTGAAGGCCAAAATCTTGCAAGCTTCCCCTCCCCCCTCCCCAAATTACAAACTTCTTCATGCCAGTTACTTCAATATATACTCGAATCTGCTTGTCGAACTGAAGATGGAGGCAACACGTTACCCCAAAACATCAGAACAAACTTATTGTCTTATGATGTATAGTTTCCCCAAAGGGCAGATGAACACAAAAGTCCCGAAAATCTAGAAGCCACCTCCAGATTCCAGGCCCCCGAAAAATGACATGAAACAAGTTCAGTACCTAAAGACGCACAATTCTAGAGTGGCCTGTGAATCCAACTGACATGTGACATTTTCTACACGATGCATGTGGAATGATGAACATTTTGTATTTACGGGAGAACTGCAGTATTTATGCTGAATACATTAGGAACGGCCATACAAAATTATTCACCCTGACGACCAGAAGCCCGAAAACTGCACCCCTGCAGAAAGGCACGACGTGACCAACACCCGCCTTGAAAGGCTGAACACATTTAACCAAATAATTACTTATAGATTTGTATCAGCAATAATGAAAACATCAGTTTCAACGAAGTGTCTGAAATCGCAGAGACTCTGCTCGTAGGCATAAATACTTCATTCGAAACTTCGCGTTCCTATCTGCTCCGGCTTTCCTATATATGTCACCTTTAAATGTTCCGTAAGTAGCTATCCTTGTAGACTATTATTTGTACTGTATAGAGCAAGACAACGTGTCGTCAGGAAACGTCCAATCGTTCTCTTGCTATTTAGTCAGAAAAGGTCAGGAACCTGTTAAGGGTAAGTGACCTGACATGACACTATTCCAGATGACATAAAACACAGGAAATGAAAATTGTTACATTGGCCCCTTTTCTAACCTTTACACTGTCGCGACACAATCTGAAGCTCTGACTTGAAATGAATTACGTGTTTGCAGTCGGGAACAGCTAGCGTAGTCGAGTGACGACATAATCAACCCGCAAGCGAGTGTGTAGGGAAAATATAGAGAGACAAATCTTTAAAGCTGCTAAATATTTTTCTCTAGAAAACTGATAATGGATTTTTACTTTAATATCTTGATGGCACTCTTCGTATTTAAAGCCATTTTGTGCTTATAAATTATTGTTATTCAATAATTAGTAAACAAAATACAGGCAAGAGTCACCCTACCTTGTACGTAGCTAGGTCGTCTACAACGCAGGCCAAAGTAGCTTCTCGACCCACGGAAGCCGTCACATTGTTAATCAGCTCACCGAATTTAGGTATATCTGAAAGTGAACACACTTCACTTATTCTTGTTTCTAATGCCATTTTATTCCTATTAGACATTTCTATGCCTAAAGCAGTGAAATACCTGCCCCTAATACTCTTCGTAAATTTAAGATATTGATTCAAAGACATTCGTACCGCGCATTTGACTGCAACAACATCCATTCCACATAGTAAACAAAAGACCATGAATACTCACAGGACGTATTAGAGCAATACTTACTTTAATAGGATTAATTAAATGATTCCATTAATATGACGACAGATTGCTGGGGATCGGAGCAATTATTACTGTATTAACTATAATTCAGTGCTGACGAGACGTAACCCGGGAAAGAAGATATCAAGTATTACACACAAAGATAGTAACAAAAGGATTACGATGAGGAATAATTCTATTCATTGTCTCATAAGTTTTATTCTTCGTATCATTCTTCTGGGCATTCTTCCATACAAGACTATCACCAACGATTGAACTAGGATCAACGTGACCACCTACAGGAATTCAACCATTCATCCCTATACAATTCCTATTACTAAATACAGCAATCCTACTAACCTCAGGAGTAACTGTACGAACTGTACAAGCTGAACAAAGGACGATAAAGAATTTAAAATCCATTACCAAACTTACAGACGGCTTCGTTTGCAGTTCGCCTACCACGTTCAAAGCATTTAGCGGTGGTTTTGAGTCAGTTTAGAGACAGTTCGAACGGCACTTACGATCCTGTATTACAACAGACTTGGCCAGTGTTTTGGACACTGCAAATATTCCGAGTCCTGTTACACCACAGCGTTGCGAAAACTAGGAAGTCTTCATTTTCAGATGGGAATAGTTGGGGTGGAGGAAGCCTGATTTGGAATAGGCTCAACAAATCAGGATCCCTTTCCTCCATTTCCATCTGAAGACGGCAACAGACTCAGTATGCGAAAGGTTATAATGTAGTAAAGCTCAAATAACAGACAATGACTAAAAGCCCTAAAATTTAAGAATTTTTTCTAAAGCTCATCCCCCCAAGACTTGGTCCTATGGAATAATTCTGCTACACCGCTCTAGTTCTCTGTATGCACTTACTTGGAAAATGAAGGCCTAACTATTGCACAGGGTTTCTTAATCCTTTATATGAGCGTTTCCAAAAGTTCAGAGGAAATTCATGCAGAAAGGAGCAGCTGATACTGCACGCGATACAGAACTATGTTACAGGTTTGTCATCTGAAGGCCTGAAGTGTCGTTGCTTTGAAATAAGTCAAATAGTTTCAAGGGCATGTGGTGTATTATAACGTCACAATCTTAAGTAAGATTTTCAGTTTTCATGAAAATATTTTACCAAATAAATTACTTCACTTTCGAGTAATCATGTAAACTAGGAGTACTAAACATGCTTAAAATCCAAACATCTTCAACTGACGAATAATAGAAAAGATAAATAATACAACGTAATGTGTTCGGTTGGCTTAGCAGTTTAGACTATATGAAAACACAATTTCAACCCTAATTTTAATTATCGCTTGCTAATAGCGCTTACAGTGTTTGTTTGTTAATAAAAGCAGCTCCTCCGAAATGATCCAATGTGAAAAGCACAGCCGCCCACCAGATTCAATTATTACAAACAATAACACCTCCGCGTTTTTAACAATCTAGCAAATGTTAAAAATAGTTGATTGAGAGCTCTTTGAACTCTATTTATGCTGTGTTAGGGGGTCCACACTCTTCACCGGAGGATCAGTTGGTGTCCAGAAGTCCAACTCCTAACCCGAATAGGGTAGAATCCTGACGGAGTGACGTACGCGTACGTCGCTCCAGAATGACTGACCGTATGTCAGTTAGAAGTTGGGCCTCTGGACGCCCAGTGATCCCCCGGTGAAAAGTGTGGGCCCCCTAACACAGCATAAATGGAGCTCAAAGCCTTCCGATCTTTTGTTTTGAACATTCTAACACTTTACGATGTGGTGTTCTGCTTTTTAATTGAAACGGGACCTCTGTGCTTCACACACTGGACCAATTCAGAGGGGCTGATTGTGTTAAAAAAAAGGATTCCCTGATGATGACGCTCCGGGAGTGCCGAAACATATAGGCCGGAAACCGTGTATCTATTGTTTTTCCTTTTTGGTGCAAGAAAAGTTTGTTAGATTTAATATGACGTCATGCACGGTACATACAATATTGAGATCACGTCTTATAATAAAACCAAATAGATGCACTAATTTCTCAAATTTATTTTTGGAATAGAACTCCACATGTTTCGGAAAGTTCCTCTGTCCATCATCAGCAATGGTGTATGTCAAACAGTTATGCTGACAACAAACCTGTTTGACTTATACCATTGCTGTGTGTACAGCGAAAAACTCCTGATGATGGATAGAAGAGCTGTCCGAAACATGTAGAGTTTTATTCCAAAAATAAATTTGAGAAATTAGTTCATCTAGTTGGTTCTATTAAAAGAATTTATCACGATGCACGGCCACCTGAACGTCAAATTAAGATCACTATCAGACACTGTCGTCTATACGCTCGTTTACAGTTCGCAAAGTCTGTTTGAATGAGACACAACAACTAACTGCAATTACTGTTTAATAGAAGGTGAGTGTCGTAGGTCCTCTCCGCCCACTATTGCACTATGACCCACAAGGGGTAACAGTTGCTTTTGCTGGGTGTTTTCGTAGCACTGTACAGGTAGGTGGGGTGGAAGCAAGGGGTTTGCAATCACGTTACACGATAGTCACCATATAACGTTTTCCAAATAGTGGTTACATGGATACAGACATCACTGTAATAACCCAGATCGATTCGCTGCGACTCAGTGGCCCAACGTATCGCAATTACAGCATTCGGTGTGACGTTTCATTCTCATGTCCATCGTATCATGACAACTATGATAATACTTCCAGCTTAATTTTGAATATACTCCTCTAAAGCACTACTTAATTACTTACTCCACGGTGCAGAGTCCTTCTTGAGAAGCTAACCAGTTTGCAGCTAGTCAAGAGATTCCCCGCGTTCCAGTGAACCCGAAGGTTCATTACCGCACTCACAAGCGTCCACCACCTGTCTCTATCCTAGGCCATCCCAATCCAGTCCATATACCCACATCCCACATCTTGGAGATCCGTTCTAATATTATCCACCCATCTATGCCTAGGTCTCCCCAGTGGTATCTTTCCCTCCGGTTTCCCACCAAGACCCTATACACCCCCTCTCCTCACCCATACGCGCCATATGCCCAGCCCATCTCATTCTTCTCGATTTTATCACCCGCACACTATTGGGCCTCTAAAACACTACACGTTCACTATTATGAAAGCAAAAGAAATTAACCGCTATGGTGTACATATCAATTAGCTATCTGTTCTGTTTTATTACATGACACTTCCAACTTGTTTCGATCATACTGGATCATCTTCAGAGAGAAACTGTTGTTGCATTCCAATGTCACTTGTACGTCATACATTACGTAAATGTGTCATTGTTATACAATTTATATAAAAAAATCAGTTTCAAATTTATATATTAATATAAAAGATGTTGACCTTTTGTGTTAATTTATATCGTTTCACCTACTCGTTTTGCGGAATCCTTATAAAATATATAAACAAACTAGCTATAATAAATAGTGTAAAATGATCGAAGAGCTAATGAGCTGCGTCTGCTTTTATGGTCTGCCTTTTCTCCTGCTATATTCAAATTAATTTTTATTTAAATTTTCGTCAGATTCTCACTTTAAACATTATCCACCCACACCCAGCCAGGCGACTCCGAACACGAGGAAATAGAGTTGGCAGCTGCGCCTACTATCTCTGTGTGTATACCGATGTGGAACATGAACCCAGAAGTCTCAAGTCAAGGTTAGGGCTAGCTAAGTGTACGAAACTAGCATGGTCTTAGAAAATAACTTAGAAGTATAATGCGTTATTGTTAGCATAAAAAAACATCTAGAATAAACCAACAAAAATAACTTTACTACACGCCTGTGAACCTGTAGCATAAGTTTCGACAGGGCTGTTAGGCTTTGTGAAGCCCAGCAATATAAAATCTGATCCACATTATCACTGATAAATTGAGAACGCCTGTATTCGTGGATACCGCTGAGTGTAAGAGTCTGGATGTTACCGACCATGAACCAAATCCTGTTACAAATTAAATTAAAAAGTATATTTTTCCCCCTGATTATTTGTACACTTTTTTCATGGACGAGGTCAAAAGTTTTACGAAATGGGTGGAATTTTGCCTGCAATTTCGACTTGTTAAACTTATTGAAAGCGTTCGTAATAAGGATTGAGGAATAAAATTTTAAGTGTAATATTAATTTTTGTAACAAATATTTCATATCAATTAATTTACTTGCCTTTCAGCTTTATCGTGGGCCGGGTAGCTCAGTCGGTATAAGGGCTGACTACGGGCTGGGCGGACTGGGATCGAATTCCGGCGGGGACGAGATTTTCCGCCCATCCAGACTGACCCTGGGGCCCACCCAACCTCCTGTAAAATGCGTATCAGATCCTTCCCGGGGTGAAGTGTGGCCGGGGCGTGCTGCTGACCACTCACCCCCTTCTAGTGCCGCGGTCATGGAAGAGTAGAGCTATACCCCTACCCACCCTCTGGGCCACACACCGGGTCTGTAACGGGATCACTTTACCTTTTTCAGGTTTATCATTTTTTTTATTTTTATTTATTATTATTATTATTATTTTTTTTTTATAGAAATTCGGGACGGAGATTTGTCCGTATATCATGTATGGGTAGAGAAGGTGATGTTCGTGAGTTTTGAACCTCGGCACCGCAGGCAATAGGAACATCCTATGCAAGAAGGACTGTCCAACAGTTTCATCCCCACCACTCACTAGATAGGAGGCTAGATGTGGCGAAAGCCTGTCTTGACCTGTCACGTGTCATTAAACCATAAACCAATGAGTCAGCTATACCGGTTTGTGTTGCACTGGGCTAATAAATGCAAAAAGAATTATGTACACAAGGAATGTAACAGAAAAGTCAATTATTTCACAGACAGTATGATTTTTTATCACGAAGAAACCTCATATAAATTCCGATTTATAAAACTGAAATTTATACGTTTCAGCTTTTGCGGAGAGGTACACAGGGTTGTGTTTTTCCACGCAACTCAGCAATATGTTTTATTCCCAAAAGGATATGCCAATTCAGTTCACTTTTAACATGTAGTGCGGGGTTTACAGATTGGTGTTATTACGACAAAAAGAGACGCAAAAACACTGAAAATCCACCTGTCACAAGAGTAGCGCTTAAACCAATTCGACGTGACATGAAACCGACCAGCCAATCAACGAACCAAGAAAATCCATGTGAAGAGAGGCTATCTGTCTGTCTGTCTGTCTAGTGGATGGAGAGAAATGGTAATTTTCAGCGTCATTTCAATAATTCCTGCGCCTAATAGAGGGGGGAGCAACCAGGCTTACACTGTGTGGGGGGATTTGGTGCTCTGGCGGGGCTGTGCACAGAGAGATAAGGGGGTACACTCTCGGCCCTCGTCCTGTTGCACAGTTAATTGAGTCTTCATGCATCAACAGACAGCCACGTCCGCAATAGACCTGGTTTCGATTTTCACCTTCCACACGGTGTTGTGTAACTGAGATATCCATTAGCCTTCCTGACAGACGAAAATCAGTGAAACTGCTGTCTGCTTTTAAATTTCAGACTTCTGTAATTTGACACATTTTAAGCAACATTTCTGAGGAGTTCGCTTCCTTCATCTTTACGGAAGTTTTTTTTGGTACCTATATATCGATGTACGCAGCCTTATATTCCCGAAAAATTAATTTGACATTTACAATATTACAATCAGTTTATTGTAGTATTTGTAAGCTCTCAAATTAATAATATTCAACCTGCAAACATACTTGTGTTTTAGATACGTATGTTTTTCATGCCTTGTGATGGTCCGTCAGAGTGACCGAAACATCTAGCTTTATTGATTCAAGTAATAACGAATTGTTATTTTGACTGCAATACATGTAGTAATATAGAAAAATTCTGCAATGGCTTCGGAGATAAAACATACAGATATAAAAACAAAATGTTTTACCCATTTTTTTCTGACGTCCAGGTGCCATTTCAGTCCACAGCCAACTAACCCCTGAATCCATAAATAAGATATAATCACTCATTCACATCGAAGAACAATCAGTTCCCTTGGTAGTGAAAACGGATACGCATTAAACATCAATAGCACCGAAATCATGACGTTAATCAGAAATAGTAATTAAAATATACAATATGATATGAAAGAGGAAGGAAAATGTGCAGAGTTTTGGTGGCAAAATCTGAAACAACCGGAAGTACTGGGAAGACGTAGGCAAAAGTGGGAGGATAATGTGAAAATAGATATTACACAAATTGTACAGAAGGATTTCAACGGTCAGTCAACTGAAAAGCACAACAAGTACTAAATGTTGTATATATAAATTTTACATCCTGATAATGGGCTATAGATATGCCCGAAACGTGTAGAGGTTGATTGACGAAAAAAACAGAGGATAAATAGCGCATCAAGTTGGTTTTTATTACAGAAATATCAACTCAGTTCACGTGTTCCAGGATAGGGTGGTTAGCAACCTCTGTTGAGCGCGGTAATGAACCTGTAAGCTGGCCTCTCAAAACTGACTCCGATCCATGGAGTGATTTATTCGGATGTTACTAGGCACATCTAATAGGTCTACATTCCGCATTAAATGGTACAAATAAGAGGTCGCTGAAGAAGCGCACGTGCTATTCCTGACCACCTTTAAAACACAGTATCCAGAAACCGTGAGAAACAACAAAGCTCTCGAACCTCAGAGAGGTTCCAGAGTTTCTATATTGGGGCACTACGGGCGACACTGCAGGACGAAACAGTGGAATGCAGAAAAGTGCATAACAAGCAGCTCAGCAAATAGAACAAAATATCGATGGAATAATTAAACATAGGAGAAAGCAGCGAATGAGGCTCGTGACTGTAAAATTTGTAATGTGGAAAACATTTAAGTTGAAACCCTGAAGCAAAGAGAATATTTGTGAGAACTGTGCAAAGAAGGTAATATGACAATTAGAGGCGTTTATTGGCATAAGGCGTACAGTCATGAATTCGAAAAAAAAACAAGTGAAGGATAGATTTTATTTTAATGGTCATTTGAAAATGGTATTAAATTTTCGCCTTCCATAAAAGCAAGAAATATCTTAGACCAGCTGAGCAACTACTATCATTTCAAGAAGGATACCGCACCAGGAGGTCGCGTCAGGAATGACTAAACGGGAGTTCGGGTCTTTTGACTCCGAACGAAGTAGGAATTAACTCAAATCAAACTCTTAATGAACTTCCGTGAGCATAAATTTTATCTTAACGGGTACTAAAAAAGGATGTCTTTCTTTTAAGAAGGATCAGAACAGGGAAAGTCTAAAGGCTAATTTCTTCAATAAGATGTTAGACAGTGCGAATACAAAGCCGTGCCTTGGCTTAATTACGAGTCCCATCATGAAGACTGTAGGAGAAATGATGTACAATTTTACTCATTATTACACCTCATACTGGCAGTTGGTGGAAGAGAATGGTGAGCCTCAAGATCCACCCGTCTTACTCCAGTGTCTACAGGTCAATATCTTGAACACATTACATAAACAAGTTTTGTTCTTTGAAATGTTGCACTTAAAATTCTCTAAGTGACACAGGAGAAATAAGCTTTAGAATTCTTCAAACTTTTAAGGAATTCATCTACTTCTTTGGCTGATTTATACCGAAATTCGCCCAAAAAACTTTGTTCAAGGTACTGCGAAAATTAAGTTTGTAGAAAAATCAATTTCTTCTTTTCGATGTTTACATATCTTTGTCTAACGTCTATCACAAATTCTGCAATGAAAATAGACCTTATTCCCTTCCACGTCCCAGGCAAATGCATTTGTTGCGTTCAGGTTTAATCTTCCCAGTACCTTCCATTTTTTAAACAACTTTACCTCGCAGGTTTATTGCACGGTTCTCCCAAAGTATGGCCCTTGTGTTTCGCTTGATGCTGCCGGAAGCCCTCATGAAATATTTAACATTTTTAGATTTTCATTTTCCTTACTCAACGTACGTATTACAGCGTTGAGGAAACACAAATTCGACAGGTCAAATACAGTGCTTTGCATTATGTAATAGCACATTCTTTTACTACAATCACGCTTTCCGTTCTACGAGATTTATACGCCCAACACACCGGCCATTCCTTACCAAACGTTCAGCCCGTCTGCCCGATATACAACGATTTTATTAAAAATGCAGTTTTATGCTCCACAAATCTTTGATCGGGATTAAAAAAATTCGCATAAAATACACTTCAGTATTTATAGTATTATTGTGTTAATATTATAAAGTAATAAATATCAATTAAAATGTTACCTAAACATGATGCACAAACAAAACACAGATCTTTTAAAAATTAAATTGATTCCAGAAGGAAGCGCAGTAGAACTGTCAAAATGTATAAAACGATCGGATGAAACATACGGCTCTAATAAACATAAAAATGGGTGGATAAATCCAGCATGAAAAGCTTTGAAGTCAGTTTTTCGATAACGACACGCGATTGTTCCTATGTTCCATCATAATTCATAAGATCCCAGATAGAGTTTCATGCCAGAAATGTGTCAATAAAATTCATGCTATGATTTTGGGGACGGACCAGAACTAATCACAAAATACCACGCGATTGATACCCCTACGGGTAAGCCATGATACGAAAAGCTCAAGTAGATAAAATATACAGAGGGAACAAAAAGTTAGATGCGATAAAAGGCCAACTGAAATGGACATTCAATCAGAAACGCTCGCTGATTATATTCGCTAATGGAATCTCGTCGAAACTCCCAAGGTTAAAGCAAAAAGTGTAGTTGATACATGTGACTGTTATAAAGCGGCCTTCTGTATTGACAGATTCGTTGTTCTTTGTTTGGTGTGCCTGGAAGTCACAGTATGTTGGTCATGGGTTTTCGTTTTTTCATCCTGTATGGTGATCCCAGTCAAGATATCTCTGGCAAAACACTCGCAGATCAATACATGCTACGGTATATGTGTCACAGCTCTGAAAATTAATTTTGTTTCCGATTCTTATGCTACAAGTCAGAAGACACATTTTTACTGATCTCGAAAGCGTCGAAATTGGTTTCTCTTGTGTTTCGTAAATGGTGCGACATCGCGTTTCCTGTATGTATCTCCTATTCGGCGGAATATCCTATATCTTCTGCTTATCTTGTAAAAGGCAGGGAGTTAGGTGGTCTATTACTGCTCAAATCTCAGTTTGCATCTCATAGAGATATTAGTTCTTCTCTGTAAAAGTGAAAAATCACATAACTTTAAGTATTCATAAAATTTTGTTACTTTTTACTTTTTTATGCGTCGACATATTTTATAAAAAAAAATATCCAATATTAAATTTCACGAAAATCCGTCCAGTGGGAGACAAACTGATCCGTACGGACAGACAGACGGAGATACGTCACGAAGTTTGTAGCCGATTTCGCACATTGCTTTGCAAAAGTGCCTGAAAGAAACAAAAAAAATCGTGAAGGAAACGAAAGTAAAAGAAGAAAGTAAACATGCGAGAAGTAGAGTTAGAACAGAACGAAGGAAATAAATGAAAATGACACGAACACTGAAGTAAAGAGAAATGGAGTTAAGTAAATGAAAGTATAAACATTAAGAAAAAATAAGGACACAATAAAGCAGAAAATGATGTAATATAAAATATTCTGGAATACTTAATTATCCATCCTAATAATACTTGCTCTTTTCGACGACTACAACTGTCCAGTCAGTTTACATTAGCATCACATTGAGATTATCTCTGTCCAATCTGCATGTATGTCACGCAAAATCAAATTCGGTCGAAAATACTTGGGTTTGAGGCCCTTCAAGGTGAAGATTTAAATTCTAGAAGGCATTATGGACAAAGGAAACGTGATATGACGTTGGGAGTTGTGATATTGAATGCATAGTTTGGAGGAAAATTTAGCAGGTTATGCCTATAGACTCGTGAAAATTTACATCGTAAGTGTGGCCACGTACATCAGCACTTGAGACTGGCAGTTATTGCGGCGGTCAGGGTGGCGGCTGTCCTCAAAACTCCTCTATCGATTCTCCAGTGTCTGAAATGAATAAAGGAAATAATCTTTTTCTGTCCCTCCCATTTCGACATGCGAAACTGTACTCTTACCTCATAAATAACACTTGAGTTTGGCACAGTGTCGTTAAATACCCACGAACCAGCCCTTTATCATTCCAATCTGTTCTGCTTCTTCTTATACAGCCCTTATATTATTCCGCTTAAAATTTACTGGCGCATAAATAAATTTTATTATACGAAATTTAAGTCCGTGTTTCCAAGTGCAGTTTTCTCTGCATTACGGGATCAGATTTATAAAATTAACCTTTTGGCGCCGGAATTATTTTTTTAATTTTAGCACACCCTGTGTACAAAATGTATATAATACAGGAACCAAATACGTTAGAATTAAGAAACAAACTGCATTTTGAAGAGAAAAAAACTGTGAGTATATACCATGTTTAAAATATTCAGTACCTATATTTGTTGAATAAATATATAAAATGCAACTTTAGAGGTTAGCGATGCGGTACGACCACTATAGTTGACATTAGGCGTCTAAACGTTAATATGCCATTACATGTTAGTGGGGGCCGGGACAGCTCAGTTGGTATAGTGACTAAGCTACGGGAATGGACGTCCGATTAACTGTGGTTCGATTCTTTCCAGAGGTAAGAAATCTTATTCTGATTCAAACCGTCCAAACCAGCAGTAGCGTCTGAACAGCCTCCTATACAGTGGGTACTGAGACAGGCTTCTACGGTAGTAAAGTCGCCCGGGCGTCAACCCGACCACTCACCTGGCTCAGGCGGTTAGTTGTAACCCTCTCATCGAGGAGACCGGGTTTTATTCCCTGGCCATAGTCCGTGTGTAATTTTGTAGCAGACACCGTGGCATTCTGACAGGTCTTCCGCCGAGCGATCGGTCTTCCTGTCAGTATCATTCTACCAATACTCCATACTCCTTCGTTTATCTATCACAACGGATTCTTAAATTCGTCAACTGACAGCGTCTTTAGGCTAAATAACAGCTTTAAACACTTCAATTCATCAACCAACGAATGCACATATAATTTCACATAAAACACTTTTAAAACACTTTAAAACACTCCGACATGTTTCGATCTTGTCAGATCATCATCAGGGAGCTTAGTTCCTTGCTAAAGTTATAT
>Ga0123352_10009689_pt1 | contig 15087 bp, 11 predicted proteins | sample TergutLab28metaG_FD_89700 | JGI IMG/M metagenome (GOLD analysis project Ga0123352, IMG submission 89700) | Labiotermes labralis P1 segment gut microbial communities from Petit-Saut dam, French Guiana - Lab288 P1 | ecosystem: Host-associated > Arthropoda: Insects > Digestive system > Gut ... | reverse complement strand
TATTGTAAAATAACTTTAGCAAGGAACAACAAAGCTCCCTGATGATGATCTGACAAGATCGAAACATGTCGGACTGATTTTAAGTGTTTTTAAAGTGTTTTATCTGAACGTTATGTAAGTGCAGTTGTTGGTTGATAATAGAAGTGATTTTAATTAAATGTTTGCAAATGTAGCCAGCTGTTTAAAGCAATAAGTACTGCTGAGTGAAAGAAAATGCTCTCCCGGCGGAATCATCCTGAATGAACAAATACAAGTGCAACTGCTTGTACTTACGGCTATTAAAGACTGTAATAATTAAGTCATCATAGGCACAAGTCAGACATAATGAGACATCAAGGGGACGCCGAATTCTAGTTAGTGTTGAGTTCAGAAATATTTTTGTAAGTTTCGTGGTCTGTAGGAACCAAAACGAGTCCCATTTAACACAAAATATTTAAATAAAAATGAAGTGATTTTTCAGTGGAGAGGGGAAAGTTATATTATGTAATAAGAGTGCTGAATGCTAAACACTCCCGTAAGCTTGGAAATTGTATATAGTCAAACACAACTGTGTCACATACGTGTATTTAATGGCTAAATGGATAACTACTATACTACTACTATGTGCAATGCATATTAAGATCCTAAGCCAGTTCTCTTAATACAACCTGAAGATGGTCAGTACGGGCCGAAACATGTAGTTGTCCATTTAGTCATTAAATACACCTATGTAACACATTTGTGTTTGACTATACACAATTTCCAAGTTTCACACACACAACGGGGATGACACACTTCCGTGATCCCGTAAGCTTGTTTTCCAATCATATTACTGAAATATTCCTGATGTAATAAAGCAGATGACTATGCGTAATAACGAAAATTTTGTATTATCGTATGTGACACATGCTCAATTTTCCCTTAATTAATTCAATACATGTAGCAAATAAGATATATGGCCCTAGCAGGAATTCAGGCATCAATAAAGTAAGTTATAGGCACTCCTGATGGTGTCATCTGCCATCATTCATTTAGTGTCGCAGTGCGGTTTGGGGAAGGTTAGAGGCCATAAACCAGACAAATTACCTGTTTAGTGGCTACTGAGGAGAGATGTGTTGCCATAATCTTCAAAAAGTATAAACTTCGAGCCCGAAGAATGATAAACATAATGCGGTCTGCTTGTTGTCTGCGCGTACTGGATTCTGTGACATCGGGTTGGACATCATTAATTTTAATAGTGCCCCCTAGATAGGATCTCGTTAGACTCCAGAAGACTGCTACAGCTTCTGGAGGTAAAAACATCAAGTTTTCGCTTTGCGTATATTGGATTAAACCTTCATGGGCAGTTAATTACTACCGGTTTTCTTAACTGCAGGATTTGATTGTGCAGGTGAACATTTATTTCAGAAAAGTTGCATAGAATACTTTCCACAACATTAAAACATTCCCATAACTAACAGCATAACATGGAGGCTCCTAGTAGAAGCGGATTTAAAGTTCCATCCATATTTAACGTCTGCTTTGCACTCAAGTAAAGTTGTCGGATTGAAACTCCGGCCGTTTTTATTCCTTCCTGTAGGCTTCGTTTTACAGGAGGCCGTGTTAGGCCAATATTTTATTTGCTGGTGGTGGGTAAGGAAAAAATCTTTGTTTACTAAAGTAAAGTGAGAAACCAACAAGATGCAACTAATCTGAAGTTTATTCCAGTTGTCTATCTCAACATGTTTCGGGCATCATTATGCCCAACTTCAGGAGAACAAGACTGTGTATTACCGCTTATGGTATTCTGCACTGGTTGTGCTGGCCGTGGTCGTGTGTAGCCGGGACGAAAGCTGCGTGCCAGCTCCACACGACCATGGTCAGCACAACCAGTGCAGAACACCATATGAGGTAGTACACAGTCTTGTTCTCCTGAAGATGGGCATAATGATGCCCGAAACATGTTGAGATAGACAACTGGAATAAACTTCAGATTAATTGCATCTTGTTGGTTTCTCTCCTTACCTTACGTTCATGATGCACGGTCACAAAAGCCTAAAATTTCCTTGTTTACTGTCCGTATTAAAGCGGGAATGTTGAGCCCAGAACAATAGAGCACTTTTTGTCCCACGTAGGTTAATGTGAGTGTGAAATCCGTCTTCAAAACGCATTGAAACATGAAATGTAACCATAAGCGAAAGTGTAACTAATGTGGATATTGCATTAACTAATGGAGGAATATGTGGGGCGTAGAGAAACTGAAATGTATGAAAGTGTTCGGTTCTTATTCAATGATTTCTACCCTGAAACACCGATGACTTGTACATGGGATTTTCAAAATGGATTTTCAATTGCTGAAATCGGTGAAATAGTCTGAATCGTTTCGGAATGATGATACCCCCCGAATTACGAGTTTTCTGTTCATTTTCCTTATTTTCTTAAGAACGTCCTCCCTCTACGAAACAAAGCGGTTCTGACATAGTTAGTATAGTGAATACGTAAAGAGCTAAATAACCGAGGGTTGGGTTCCCGAAGCGCGCAGTTCATCCACATCGCCCAGACCGCATCAGGATCAAAGCAGCTACCTACTTAATACGTGGTGCTACCTCCGTGCGCGACCGCAAAGTGATCGCTTGTTCCGTCTATAATAGGCCCAAGTACTGTAGGTAATGCGCCGAGCAATGCTTCCCTCCCGTATGCCTGCGTGCAGCGATAAGCGAGCCTAATGGCCGATAGGAACGTCTTTTTGAAAGCGAGCGATGGAGCTTCTAAATTGCAGCAACCAACTTGCAGCTCCTTGGAACTCGGAAATTACAGCTCTTGATCCCTGAGTAGAGGAAGCCTGTCATGTACTCCTAACCCTTCATCTTGTCACATTAGAGGCTATAAAACTCCAGTTTCCTTAATTTGTGCCCATTAAGCGACGTTCAGAAGATGTTTGGCAAGAAATAACATTAAACTCGATGCATTATATTTTTTACGTAAACATGTTATTTACAGCCAAAGTCACATGATTAAATTTACTTTATACCACAGGTCCGTTATAATGTTATTTCATGCTTAAATAACCAGATATAACTATCATGTAGTCTAACATTAAAAATACCTCCTCATGAGTGTAATCTTCTTTCTGTACACTCAGTGTAGGACGAAAGAGTGTATTCAATTTACACTTTTCTGTGTTACGTGGCGTTTTATAGGACCGCTAATTCCTCACGTGTTATAGCATATGCCACTAGTCTGTCGAATCAGTGGCATTTAGTTCTGCACTGTAAAACACTGTTTAATGCTGTTCTTGCAACAGTCGCTAAGAGTTATTTGAAGGTAGTGGATTAGTAATTCGATGTGTTGTTAGTGTTAATTAGTAACTCACCACACACACACACACACACACACACACAAGGGAATACTACGATTACCACACACACAAAGGATCAGAACTATTAAAGTTAATAGAAACACGTTATCAAGTACAACCGAGCGACAAAGAACTTCACACCGAACATATAACACTAAGAACCATAATTTTACATTAACACTACCTCTTTCCATCTTTACAGAACGAGACGACCAATGTGGTAATCAACATTATAGTCGTGAGCTCCTGATGATGGGCATAGTAATGCCCGAAACATGTTGAGCCTATAAGAAGTACAATGAAATAATAAGTGGCATCTAGTTGGTTCTTATTCTTCAGTTATCACGAAGATGCACTGTCCAACACACATAAAAATTCTCTAATATTGTTGCTGGTTTCTTAAATCGCTTGTAGAGTACGTAATAAACATTTCCAGAGGTATATTTGGGATGTTTATTGGATAACAGCCTTCCTCGTTTTTAAATATACGCCCTCGAATATAAGATACTATGGAAAGTAAACTTTTTGTGTGAAGAGTGTCTTTTCACTAAAGTGCATTAATAGGAACCACATAGGAGTTTCCCTGCCCATTTCTTCCGCACGCCATTCCCCCTTCGAATAAATTTTAAGTTGGAAGTTACAAGATAATAATATAACCTTGAATGTACATATTTTCTTCTAACCCAAATTGCTGGATTTCAGCTTTTCGCGCGCGATGGACATGACATCTGCGCTATTATGGTACATTAGGCAGCGCAGAGTGGTAATTCGGTACCGACGTTTCGGGACAACGTATCGACCGGTTGTTCCGAAACCTTGATACCGAGTTACTACTCTACGCTGCATAATGTACCAGAAGAGCGCAGGTCTCATCCTAATGTTTTGTTTAATTCGTCACATTTGCGTAAAAAAGAAAAAAGTATGTTTGAAAGAGGACCTTTGCAGTCGTGTGATCCAAAGAGAGAAGCAGCAGTTTTCTCGGAAACTATTCTGTACCTATAAACCAAACTACACGTTGTCACATATCAGAAGACCGTAACTTAATAATAACCGTCGTGGTAACCTCCGAACTGAAGGAATTCGAAATTTTATGTATAAACCGCGCCCGGACAGGTAGAGTGATTAAAAATCCATCTATAATTACATGCAAGGAAAAAGAGACTTTGGTAGAGATCGTAGGCATCGGAGTACGGAAGCAGTAATATGAACGTTGCTTGTATTTTTTAGAGGAACAGAAGAGAAGCTGAGATACTGGTGGGCCTCTTACGTACTTGACCTTATCCCGACAAGACTGTAACCTATTCTTGAGAGACAATGAATAAGACTGCGATAGGATATCCCGAAACGTCGGTAAGGAATTACCACTACACCCTGCTTAATTGTCCAGCAGAGCGCAGTTCTGTGCTCAAGAAGATTATTTCAAGAGCCGTATATATGAAACGTTGTGACATTGAATATTCTGTAGAAGACACAATTACGCTTGTACTTGTAAGCGAAGACCACGAATGTGTCAAAATCCACGTTTCACTTCTCGCTGCATACAACAGTGATTATCAGGGGCTTGACGTAATTATGTTTAAGGGAAAATTATTTATAATGAAGCAAACTTTTAAACGCCGAATGCCACGTTCGCGTCGGTGACAAGTTATCCTTGCTCTTCAGTATCTTGTTTCTTAGGCGTGTGAAGAACAGAATGTAAAACAATAAGCTAAGAGTAAAAGAAAGACTCGTTGATGGTGGTCAACTAACTGAACACAGAGTTCGTGTGATGGGACTTGTGGGGCACGAGAATGCAAGGATGACTGCAAACGATGCGCTCAAGGAGAAATTTTCATAGGGGTGCCGGCGGGCTACGTGTAATTTGTGTTTGATTAAAAGAAAACGATATCATGAAAATAACGTCACATGTGTAACTGTAACCTGGCCTAACCTAACCTAACCTAACCTAACCTAACCTAACATAACCTAACCTAACCTAACCTAATCTAACCTAACATAACCTAACCTAACCTAACCTAACCTAACCTAACCTAACCTAACCTAACCTAACCTAATCTAACCTAACCTAACCTAACCTAACCTAACCTAACCTAACACCGTTTGCAACTGCATTTATATATGTACAAATATAACTACATATTTCATGTCCGACGCACTCACTTTATATCACAAGGCCTAATCTTTTTGGTTTTTAAGATCACACGTGACTTCTTACGTTTGTTTCATTTGTTCAGAATTCCAATATACTACTTTAATTATTAACCAACAAATGCACTTATATAAAATTTCACATTAAAACACTTAAAACCGCTCCGACATATTTCGATCCTAAGATCATCCTCAGGGAGCTACGTTGTTCCTTGCTAAAATCATTTTAAAAACAATCACAAAATAATTATGTTGTGGTTGTTTTTAAAATGATTTTAGCAAGGAACAACGTAGCTCCCTGAGCACGATCTTAGGATCGAAAAATGTCGGAGCGATTTTAAGTGTTTGAAATCTTATAGAGTGCATTTGTTGGTTAATAATTAAAGTGGTTTTACGAAATGCACGGTGCAACGATAAGGATATCCAATATACTAATTACCAACCGGTTTCAATGGCTGATTTCAACTGTGGGAAGAATCGCTTATAGCGTTTTATACGTTCGTGTCTACATTTTTTTTTTTTTTTTATATTTTTGGTGGGGGAAGGCTTCACCCCAGAATGCGAATGCGTCCCCAATGAAGAGCGATGACACCTCAAGGGGTTGGGACAGCGGCAGGATCTGTAACCTTCGTCGTTACGCATTGCGTTTGGGGCATGAAATTTGTCTCTTTTCTAAAAGTTCTGACCGGCTGTGGGCCCCACACAGTGGTCACCGGGGTCCTTTCCTGGACATAAAGCAGCCGGGGCGTTAAACCCGCCATTCACATCTATCTGATGCCGAGGCTATGAAAGAGTGGAGCTATACCGCCACTCTCCCTATGTGCCTTCGTGGCAGGGACAGGCACAACGCTTCCGCTTTGCCACGAACTGCTGTGATGTTGGACTGCCACAGTTACAGTACCTGCAGCTCATGCAAGTGTTTCAAATTCCTACCATCTCGAAACTTTTGGGTAATCAGAGGCCAATTCGCTGTACTGTACGTTGGGAATCATTCGTTACCTTCGAAATAAGTTGTACGGACACCAAGAAATGTGTGCAATATAACGAGTGGGCCACAAGTAGGTATACACCAGATGCTATACTGTATACCTACTTTTGGCCCAATCTGTATTATACACATTCATGGAAACTTGACACCTTGCTTTCTGTCTACGAAGATCGAAGATTGGAGCTATATGACAGACCACGGCATTTATCTCGTCCAGCGGTGTCGATTAACGATTAACGATATTAAAATTTGAGAGTCTGATTGTATGGAACTTAAAGGCTATTGGTTCAGTCCCCAAAGTGAGTGACAATTTTTGTGTAGCCAAGCAAAATAAAGAGAGCGAGAGGTCGCCCTGGTCGTGTCCTGCTATGGACCACTCAACGCGTTGCTGTGTGGTATGTAGAGAGCAGCGGGCAGACAGGTGGCGGCAACACGGGACGCCAGTCGGGCGCCACACGCCGCCACATTTCACTGCGGAATACTCATCGCAGTAACGTTCTGTAGAACACTTACAGACGAACAGCTGGCAATGTTCAAAGGCACACAAACGCCTCTCACCTGTGCTGCAATGGTAAATATTTCGTCTGTGACTATTGCCTTGTTACCAAGTGCTAGTAACTTAATTAAACTGTTTGCTTACTAAGTCAACTTCGTGACCAGAGTTTCACTTGTGTGGTGAAGAGTCGATTGTGCAGTCAGTTAATTCGCCGTATTTCATGGTACCTGAAGGCTGAGTCCTGCTCTCATGAGAACTTGTTACTTGACTGTATAAGTATTCTGTTGAATCCAATCTGCCTAAATGCACCCTATTTCTGTAACGTCCGTTTTAGTTATCCATGCTCATAATACACGAAGAAAGATGGATATCCACATCCAATCATACGATACTGGTTTATATAAGAGAGGCGACTAAATTATATAACAAACTTCCTGGTTACATAAAAGAAATGGATAGTTATAAGACCTTTAAGAAGGAATTGAAATCACTTCTTCTTCTGCATTCCTTTTACTCGGTGGAAGAATTTGTGGTGTTGTAACTATGTAACTTCATTAGCTCTGAATCTAATTTAAGCTTTATTACGCTATATTTATAAGCGGTTCTGAGATCATTTGTAGAATACAATGTTCGTAACTATTGAACTTATCTCACTTCTTGTACATTGCTAGAAATTGACGAGTTCTCTATCATATGTATGATATTTTGAACTAATAAACTAAACTAAATTACAATAAACCATCTTTCAAGTGTTTTTTTTTTTTTTGCAGAATTCACGACTAATATTTTGTATGTATTTCCCAAAGCTGCCATGCCTGCTACGTGTCTCTGCCATCTCACCCTCTTTTATTTATCGTCACAGGGGTGTTAGAAGGTACTGATTACTGGGATAACCCTATGAGAGCTTTATACACCCGTGTTTCATAATATGAGACTCAGAAATGGAGGAAAGGAATGTGCAGGCTGTTTGTTGCCTGTATTTACTTAGAGTTTGTAAAAGACGAAAAGGATACTGCCGCACAGTTAGTGGAAATGTCAATGATCTGCCAGTATAGTAATCACAGCCACGACTGTCTGTCCAATATGTGGGCTGTGCTACTACTCCAGGCAGGACGACGCTGCCTTCTCAAGGCAGAGACTCGGGTTAAGTCTCAGGTGACTTCATTTCAGCTTCGGGATGCACAAAATGACATAGCAGGACGTCCCGCTTGCAGCTTCTTTGGTTTCACGCTAAGCGTAATACACGATCATCTTATAGTCGTCCATTTCCGATTCTGAAGCGTGCCGTGGCCTTGACCAGACAGCAATTTGGATGTTTATGCAGTGGTGTGACATTGAGAGTTCCGTGCTACTGGGATATGGCGTTACGTCACTGGCTGAGCAGCTCCCGACGTTTCGAATTGTGGTAATTAATTTATCTTCAAGGGCCAAGATGTTCCCAGATGTCCTGACATCTGTACCGTCAAACACGAGTGCACGGTATTGCTTCTCAACGTCGGAAACCACCCATTCAGTGACACGGTATCGTATCCCGGTAGAACAGATTCTCCAAATTATCTGTGTTTTTGAGATGGGGTTTCGCATTCAACCTGGCACGTGGCTGGACACAGGGTTCGGAAGCTTTTTCCTTAGGTCTTTTGCTTTCCTTATCCTTTTTGTGTTTTTGGAATTTGACACTTTCCGTCGTGTGACCATCATCTTTTGAGACTTATTCACTGCAGGTGAACTCAAGTCTCACAGCACATGCATTTTTTAATTGCGGGGATTAGTATGTGTGTCCAGTATAAATGTTGCGCCCCGTAAGTATCACATTTGCTAAAGTTGGTGTGAGATGTTTACATCATCATCATCATCATGTGTCAAATTTATAGTGAAACAGAGAATTTAACAAGAGAGGAAACAATAAAGGGGGAAAAACCACAGAACCAAAGAATGAAACAGAAGGAAATCAGATGATGATGATGATAATGATGATAATAATAATAATATACTTCCAATTAAAGGAAATAAAGAAGGGCCGCTTGTAATATGTACCAAAGGAGCAGAGGATGAAGGAAAAAAAATAAGGAATGCCGTAAACGGGATGTATAAAATTGCGTAGAAGGAAAGAGGATAAGAAAGTAACCTTAGAAAAAAAGCGACCCTTTCTCCCCTTTCCCCAAATTTTAGGCGCGTTCACGTGGTGGCGAAAGCGTCTATTAGCTTCGACATTTCCGTCCATCTGTTCTCCGTCCGTCTGCCCGCATGTACTTGTGCGGCTCGAAATGGACAGACTTCCGTGAAATGTTATATGAAAGACTATTACAAGAATCTGTCTAGAAAATCCAGATCTGGTTGATATCGGGCAAAATTATCGGGTACTTTACACAAGGATCTAAGTAAGTTCTATTGCTGCCGGCGCCATTAAATAGCCACACAAGAGCTTTATCTCAAACGGTATCGCGCTGTTAGATTAGCAGGGGAGCTATGAACGTCAGGCGAACTCACCTCATTGGTACGTTATACGTAACCCTGCTAGTTGCCTAAGTGTCAGTTCTTCAGTGTAAAGCGGCTGGTGTCTGGATATCTTGTTCTCCCCGCGGCTGATGTGTTGGTACCGGGCAGGTGATGCTAAGGATTGACTGCACAGCCGGTGCCATCACATATATCGAGCTTCGTCTTTAGTTCTTCCCACGCCCCAAAGATGCACAATAGTTACTGAGGGAAAGTAACAAGTGACTCACAACAATTGAGGCGTGTGTATAGTGCCACTTGGCAGTCGGCTTTCAAGCGATCGACTTACCGCATCGCTACATTTGTGACCTGCAGCCGAAACTAAACAAAACAAAATTGCAGTGCACCATGCTAACAAGACTCTTCTTTCTGCTTCTCTCCCTTTCTTCCTTCTTGATTTCCTTTGCTTCTCCTGTTCCTCTCTTTTCGCTTCTTTGTTCTTTCTTTCTGCTCTCGTTCTCCCTTTCTCTTTCCTCTCTCTCTCTCTCTTTCTACATTTTGTATTTCTTTCATTTATTATGGTAATTTTCACTTTCCGTTGTCTTTCTCTCTTCCTATCTTCTGGTCTTGCTTCTTTTGGAAGTCTTTGCTTTATAGTTCTGTTTTCCTTCTTAAAGAGCATTATCCTTGTTTTTCTTCCCCTTTTCTGTGTATGTGTACGCGTCTGTTTTTCCTGTTTCTTTTACTCGCAGTTAGCCATTTTTCCGTGTTTATTCTTTCGTGCATGGTTAATGTCTGGGCCGGTGTAATTTTTAAGGATGATTCATGAATGAAAACCTTGAAAACTTTTTTGTTCATTGAGATTATAACCGTTTTATTCTTCAAATTGCTTAGAAGGTTGTTCAGGCGGCAATTTAGATTCGAGATAAAGCATCGTAAAGCATCAAGTGATGTAATTCCTCATCAGCCCACCGCTTGCGCTAGTGTACCGGAACCTAGAAGCCTAACATTACCCTTTTATCGAACCTGTCAACTCACTCTTCACGTCCTGGATGTAACACGGACGTAGCAGATTAGGGGTTTAAGAAAGAAATGTGTGTGGCGGCTGTATATACATAGTTGTTAACTTCTAAGCATTCTTGAGACGAAGTGACATGAGGTTTTTTGTACCGTATGTACAGTAGTTATGAAATGAGCGTAATTCCGTCACTATATTTTTGCTTAACTATTGCCGCAAGAAACGTGTGCAAAAGACATATAGCCTAAGGAAATTCCTGAAGACTTTCAACTCTGAAGAAACTGCTAGCCGTGGTATAATAATACTGAAACTTTGATTACTGAGACGTTTGAAGCTGGAACGCCTTCCTTCAAGAGGTGTTCTGGGTCCCATATCGTGCACTTGGTGTCAATAAATGTTCTTCCTCTTAGATAAAATACTAACAAAAACCGACGGACACACCGAAGACAATTTATACTTCAGAATCCAAAAGTCAGTCATGTATTTAAACAACTGTCTGCCTTGAATGGTTCCAGGTGGTTAATTGCCATGTTGACAAGAGACGGCCATCTGTCTTTGTACTAAACCAGACGAATTTAATCCACCCCCTCATATTACCTGGGGGCACGCGGTGGCGCAGTTGGTTGAAGAACTGCGCTACAAACCGGAAGGTCGCGGGTTCGTTTCCCGATGGTGTCCTTCCACCGCACAATGGTCCTGTGGTCGACTTGGCTTCTAACAGAAACGAGGACCAGGATGTTTTGGGTCACTTAAAACGGTGTATGCTGCTGAAGCTAACAAATGTATGCATAATCACCCTGAGCTTGGAATTCCACAGAGTGACATTTGCCTCATTTTCCGAAAAGCCTATGAAAAGGTTGACAACATGAAGATAGCGACAAATCTCTTCAAGTTACAGAACTACATCCATTTAACCCAGGTGTTTTTTTTTCTCTGATGAGGATTTTCTTCCATCAGAATCTATTAATCGGCCCCAAGGAAATATGGAAGAGGACCCACCCAGGGAAAATGGCCATGAATTACAGATGCCTCTGTCTATCGCGAAGCAAGCAGCAGAAGACAGTGCTTCTTCAAATAGTCTCAAGAATATTTCGCCACCGAAGGGCAGTGTAGAGAAGGCGCAAGGGGCAAGAATTTCCTCCACTGAAAGCAAAAGCAGCCATCAGGAGGGGCAGGTCGGCTAGGCGATCAGAAATAATGACGTGTTCCCCATTTAAAAATTCACCTTTGAACGTAAGTAAGACAAGGAGAGCAAAAGATCCAGCTGGGTCAAAAGGGAACCTCTGTAATGGTCCCACTGTTGGACGACAATCGTATTCAGGAAAGAAGAAGAAGAGGACGACGAAGACGAAGAAGAAGAAGAAGAAGAAGAAGAAAAGGAGAACATTTCCTGTCCAGGGTGTGATGAGCAATATGAAGACTTGATAGAGTGTATGAAATGCCACAGATGGTGACACGAACAGTGTTCTTCATTTGAAGGAGATCTAACGTTTAAGTGAGTACTCTTAGTGCGTTCTCATAGGTGTTGCTCTGCGCGCTGTTACCAGCACAGGTACCTCAGAATGCGCATGTGTCTATATCTTGTTTTTTGTAATTTGCCAGGACAAGAATATTTCTATGTAACTGTGTGTTTGTAAACATGAAGCCAAAACATCAATAAAACTCCTGCAGGACTGATTTTGTTTTACTACTTCAAGTGACGGTTTTATGGAAGTTTGTATGTTCAGTGCTATTCTTTCGAGTCTTTCCTCTACTTTTTTATTCATTTAACCATAAAAGGAAGAAACGTTTTACCTAAAGACACAGGTCGTACCTCGCAGCAAACAAACTCCATCTCGGTGATTAAAACCAAAGAGTTAATGTTGTATAGGGAAAAATTCAGTGTTTTTAGAACCATGCAAAACACGTAAGTGCACTCTGCGGACAGAACGTAGAACTTTTGAATATTAATACCGATGATACATGCAGTAACCGTTAGGCTGAAAGGTTAATTAATATAAGCAGAGCAATATTACAGCGTGCAACAATTATTTTCTTATTTTGCTGTAATTAAAACTTTTCTGAAAAGCTTTCTCTAGCTTCAAAGAAAAAAAATCGGCCGCTGACTGAAGTTACTGTCTTAAAATGTGTGACATTCTAGTTGCGCGCACTGACATACTTTCATGGTGCAGCGATTTTGCACGGAGGAAACCAGATTAGTATTCACAGGTTTTGGTGTAACAACCGCTCCATATTCTTGTAATTGTACTGGTGGTTATATAAAGCACACAAGTTGCCATGTTGTGAGGTCAATTTATTGGTAGGTTTAATATTGAAATAGCAAATTATATGTAGTACTGAAATGTCAAACAATCGAAAATTGTTAAAAGCGTGAATAATAAATGGACAAAACTGCACGTCGACGAGCAGGAACCCCATAATTGAAAAGAGGATAGGTGGTTCCTGTATGAAATGTGGACGTAAGGAAAACTGTATACAGAGTTTTACCCGGAACACATGAAATTTAAGACGCCACTTGAAAGACATGGGTGTACGTATATGGGAAGATATAGTACATTTTTTTTCCTTGCCCTGAACACAGCTGGTGTCACGGGATGTCTCGGCGGAAGCGATAAAGCTGCCGTGGTGGGTAGCACAATAGAAGAAAGACCCTGTATCATTACATTGGATCCTTCAGCACCAGGAGTTACGCTGTGTATATTTATGTGACTCAAACTATGGATTACTGACAGACTTTTGTGAAAACGGTAATGAACCTTTGGGTTGTGTGATTTCAGGCTTTCGCATCGATATAAGTGAGATCTGCGCTCTTCTGGGTTGTTACGCAGCGTAGTGTGGTAATTTCAGACGGACGTTCCGGGAAAACATATCGGTCCCATTTTCTAGGGTCAATAAGTTCAAGAAGAAATTCTTCTAGGACTTCTTGTCCCTTGAATATGTGACCGATAGGTTGCCCCGAAAGGCCTGAACGTAATTACCACTCTACGCTGCGTAAAATCCCGGAAGAGCGCCGATCTCAACCTTTGGATTTCTCGAAAAGAGGGGAATACCTTGATTGACTGGGTGACTGTTGCATATTCTGCAAGACGTCTGCGTCAAGTTATTTCATATTTTACGAAATAAATTATTTGCAGAGATCGGGGACCAAAACCGAAAACATTTAAATAATAAGCCTTTATCGCACCTGCTGCGCCATCCTGTGGTTACAATGCTAGGGTTCGAGTTGATTCCAGCAGCTGTTACTAATACGTATACAGAAAACGACATGGAAATGTGTGACTATGACATAAACTAGCAGAATGTACTGAGGACGGCCTAGACACAAATCTCGAAGTTTATTATATATTACATTTTTTTTATTTGGCACAACAGCCCCCCAGTGGGCCAGGGCCTCCTCATTTACGAGCTTTCTAGATCACACACAGCGAAGCAACTCAGTCGGTAGGACTACTCTGGAAGAATGATTAGCTCGACGCAGAGACCTCTACCTGACAATACAAAACTCGCAGACAGACATCCATGCCTCCGGTGAGATTTGAAACCACAATCTCAGCAGGCAAGCAGCCGCAAACCTAGGCCTTAGACCTCGCGGCCAGTGGGACCGGAATAAGGTAAAGCAATCCCAAAACAAACCTGGACAGGCCCTGAGGGTTCCAGGAGGTTGAGACACCAAGATTTCAAGACAATGGTGGTAGGGTTGTCAGCCCTTCGCACCGGCCGCCTTCACCCCCCCCCCCAGGAAATATTCCTGGTATGTATGTCTGTCAGCCAACCCCAAGGTCAGGGATTATGCCATTAAAAAATTCCCATGACACCATCGGGAATCGAACCCGCAACCTTCCGGTTTGTAGCGCAGTACCTCAACAAACTGTGTCCCATATGTTACACATACTATATTTATTTATTCAAATGGTCAGTATATGGACAGAGTCATTCACCTATTCGACCTCTTGCGTCCCAGAATCTTTGGCTTTCAGATGTTGCAGATGAAGCACAACACCTGAACAAACGGTGCTGGTCCATCTGTTGTCGTTGATCACAGAGCGTGCAGTAAAGCTGGGGAAATAATCCTATGTGATACAGGTGTTTCGCAAGAAAATCACGTCCAGTAAGTACACGACAGTTTGCAACGCCCCTGGTGCGCGACATGACTTACTTCCACGCGATGTTAACCAGGTAACGTCTTGTACGGCGAAAAAGTCTATGCATTTTGGTATATGGCCTTCCAGATAGAATTAAATATATTTTACACATTACATATATATATATATATATATATATATATGAGTGTTTAGCACTACTGATTCATATTACGGGATCCTTGGCTTCAGTTCCGCGAGTGACAGTCGAATGTACTGATTTGAATATGCTGTCTCATGATTTTCATAAGTTTTTCCTGATAAATGTCAAGATTTTGTCATAAATCAGGAAATGATCGTGTTCCTCCATATCACTTTTATTTCATTCTTCGCTAAAGGACATATTATTCTCCTCTACAGCCCATGGGATCTGAGATTTTTTTCTCTCCCTCTCTTATTCACGATACCACCCCGTCTTTGGAGACTAACTAGGTATTTTATTTTGACGTAAACTACTACGTTGTCTGTTTGCTGCAGGCGTCGCCCAACGGTTCAGCCTGCTTTATTCTGGCTCCTCATTCATGAGGTTTCGAAGTTACACACAACGAC
>Ga0123352_10009687_pt1 | contig 15088 bp, 13 predicted proteins | sample TergutLab28metaG_FD_89700 | JGI IMG/M metagenome (GOLD analysis project Ga0123352, IMG submission 89700) | Labiotermes labralis P1 segment gut microbial communities from Petit-Saut dam, French Guiana - Lab288 P1 | ecosystem: Host-associated > Arthropoda: Insects > Digestive system > Gut ... | reverse complement strand
CGCTGTCTTTCAGTACCCCACCCCCCGCCATTCACTGTTCAGTACAAATCATGTAGCTGATCACTGTGCAAATTTTTCATCCCCCTGCTACTCCCTCTGCCTTCTGACCAGATATCTCTCTCAGCCTCTGTTCTAACACAATATTTCCGTATTTATTCGTTGGAACACAAACACAAACACACACCAGTGAAAGGACTTATATCTGTGTAACTGAATGTGTTTGTTCACAACTCCGAATGCTCTATGAAATCTGTGATTTGTACTGTTTTAACAGCTGTATACTTTTTGCATTGTGTTAAATAATTAATAAAATATAAAATTGTAATATACAAAATTATGTTCTGTGGCACATTCCGTCAGCCCACGTATTTTAAGCACAGTTATAAAGACAGTCTAAACACAAATATGGCAGTATAATTTGTGTGTATTGACGGTCTGTGTTTATTTTTATTAGAGCAATGTCAAAAATACCAAAAGCCACCCATATCATGGCCATGTCGTTCTGTCATTCTTGTTTGGTATAACTCGGTTCCCACTGAATCGATTTTCATGAAACTTTAAACTATGTGAGTTATTTGAAAATATTTCGAGACTATTAAACTTTCATTAAAATGTGATAATTCTAAGGAGTATTTAACTTGAAGGCCGATACACAGTTTCCATTATTCCTCGCAGAATACTTCTTACAATGAGAAATGTTTCACACAAATGTTGTACACACAATCACAATACAAATAATCCGCTTAATTAATTTTTCACGAAGTCGTGCGGTTTGAGTGAAAATGTGGAAAGTAATATTGAACCAGACAGGCCGCAGCGCGCTTTGCGTGGTGGATAATTTAGGTGACTCACGCACTCGGAATATTTAATATTTATTGTTTTTCAAGGCAGCACTGGTTACGGGAACACGTCGCACTGTTACGTTACACGTACAGTGCTTCTTGTGTTCCATGTTACGTTCCAATGCTGTGCATATCCGCAGTGTGTTCTGTGTACTCTGCACCGTTTGTGATAATGTGCAGCAGTGCGCTGATCCTCTCATCTTTAGCGGTAACTGCAGTGCGGTTTGAGTTGTGGTATCACTTCAGTACATGAGCACTGAGAGCTCAGTATCAGTACACGTGCACCAACAGGTACAGCACACACGTGCACGTGAGAATATATTCTGTGGAAAAATATATGTTTATAAGCGGAAAGGCGGGAAACGTTTGTTTCAAAGCAGTGGAACTGGAATTGACTGGAAGATAGAATAATAAAAATTATGCAATACCATGAATGAGATTATTGGCGTAACGTGGTTTGGATTGGGGGTTGAGAATTGAAGGGAGTAAGGGGTCGGTCAAGAATGAGATTGGCTACGTGCAGCGAGATGTGGAGTTGGAGATAAAATGTCTAAGGGTGTGTTTGTGTTGTAGACAGACAGACATCGCCTATACTTGATTTCATAAGAAAGACACATTTTTACACGGAAGATACAGGAAATATATTAACCGAGTAATTTTCGCTAATAAACACATTTGTTAGTTTTTCAACTATATTTTTTCTTTGTCGTAATGCAGAAGTTAATATTTAGAATATAAAAGTTTCCTAAATTTCACTATCGGTCCAAATTCATCATCATCATCATCATAAACATAATCACTTTGCCTTCTCTCCTAATGAACACAACGGAATGGCTCAGACAAATGTTGCAATTTCCATGCAATACAATTCAATCGTTTGCCATATCAAAATAAAAAGTGTATATCCTAAAGGCAATTCTAGCCTACATTAAGCAAACAGTGTGTTAATAGCCGATTGATTCCTAACAATGATCAAATTAAAATTCCAATTATTTCCCATTGGGCAAATTTACTATAAAAATGAATGTTTTTTGTGTTCGATCCCTTCCGGGACAGATGCACCTAAGCCTTACGGCAGACCTTTATGCCCCATTCTCTGTACTAAATTAGAGGAGAACTTTTCCCTTAGCAAATTTGCACATGTCCCTTGTATTTAGTTTCCTGACATTCTCAGGATCCAAGAAGTAGGAACGCAGATATATATGGGTGAGTGAAGCTAAGGCATCACACTCACACAAAATGTGGACTGATTTCTCCTCCTCAGTACCACACTTCCTACAAATGTTTCTATTTTTCAACCCCATTATATATAAATATTTCTCAAGTTACTGTGTTCAGTAAGGACGCCAATAACAACCCTGAATTCTGTCTTATTGGAGGACAACTTTCTGACCCTTGTTGTCCGGTTAGGGCCAGGAATCATTTGTCGAGCCAGTCTCTGTCTACTACAAGGAACACACAACAAAACCAGATGCTTATTTCCCATCCAACACGTTATATTTCTTCTTGTGTTCTGCCTAGAACCCCCCCCAAGAAAGGCTCACGTGCGACGACTATTTGAAGAATGCCGGCCTCTGCAAGCTCTTGGAGATTTCATTTCCTCGCACAAGGGCTTGCCCAGCGACCCAGTACAGCCCCACAATATGCTGGTGGAGATATTGTTCAACGCCTTCTAACATCTTCGTGCCAAGAGAGACGCTGTTTTGGCAACCTGAAGCACTTTCTGAGCAGGCTGACTATCACAACAAATACTAACACATTTCTCTGAGCTGTTCTGAGTTTCATTTTCATGGACACAGGTGAATATTGCGTATACACACTTCAGCCTCAGAGGCTACAGCGTGTGTTCGTAGAAAGATGCTGAGCCTTCAGTCTGCAGATTGCCCATACAACCCAGCCTTCAGTCTGCAGATTGCACACACAACCCAGCCTTCAGTCTGCAGATTGCCTATTCAACCCATCCCCGGTCCCAAAACAGTCCTGGACAAATCTGTAAACCTGACGAGATCTGTTAAACTCAGTAGGAGACGCGGGTTCTCTGGTCTTTCCTAATCTAGTTTTCACAGTGACTCTTTATTTAGGTTCCAAATTAAAGACAGGATTAATAACGTCAACCCCTATATTCACTATGGAATCAGACTTCTTAAATCTTGCCCACATACAACAATGTCCATGACTGGGGCCAATGTAAGCCCTACACCCAAACTCCAGAGACGATATGCCGCCAAACTCTCCCCCCTCACTTTATCACAAGATGCAAAGGAGGGAGGGCAGTTAGTGCCTCCATAGCATCAGTAGGATTCCATTCTTAGTACTTTGCTTAGTCTCCTCTTGGCGCTAGCTGTCTGAGAGCCAGGCAACCATACTAATAATGCATAAGAAATGGTCGACCGAATGATGGCGAAGTAGAGCCAGCGGACCTCCATCGGTTTCATGCACCCACACGCTCCGCACGCTCCCCTACGTGACCACAGCAAATTGTGTGCCTTCCTCATCTTGACATCCACATGCTCTCTTCTGGTCAACCGAAAATCCAGAACAACTCCTAGATATATGTCCGACTGCGAGAAACTTAATTAATCATGATGTGTTGTAAAAATAGGTTTTAATGTAGGAATATGTTTAAAAGGTTGCAATTTCTACCATTTGTATCCAAAATTATAACCTTCATTATGCTTTTTTAGTTACAAAAACTCTTTATATTGATTTCAGAGACTAACACTAAAAGTACAAGACAATTTCACAATTTCTATCAGCTCATAACCAATTTCGCTTTATATCAAACGGCAGTAGATTATATGGGCATTAAGATTTACATATTCCTCCTCCATATATTAACCCTTTAAACGCCGAGTTAAATCGCATCTGCCAACTGCTACCGCCTTTCGGAGCACAACAAATTCTTCATGTTAGCAGGTAAAGGGTTAAAGATATATCCAATAATGTCAAGCAATTTGAAATTTGCTTACGATTCCTACATTACATTCTTCTTATTTCATAGAAGAATATTTTCAATACAAATCTATTACCAGATGATAATGTGCAATTAACCACTTTTCATAAGACGAACATACTGAATATATAGTTCTAATAATCTGTTTTGGCATTACGTCTAACAGAAAATAACATTGTTACGTTATTGTTATTCATATGCATAAATTTTCTTGATGTATTCATTTGATACAATTGCTCGTTGTATGTACTTGACTTTTTTCTCTATTCTATAATTATAGCCATATTTTTCTATGCTTTTGTCGTTACACAGTGGTTCTTGTCCTGTCTGTATTAAAAATTATTCATGTACTTGAAATGAGATCAATTTTTTTTATTTAAACATTTATGAAATTAAAATTTTACATAAAGTGTTACGCTTGACTTATTCTATATCCTACTTCTTGTTATTGTGAATTCATGGAAAGTAAATAAAATGTCGTATCATAACATATCCTATCACATATCATACACCATACTATATCATATCATGTACTGGGATATTCATAAGTCCCTCCGGAATTTCCGAACTCGACTGCGAAACAACGAAGACAGACACGGCAGAAAGGAGCTTATTAATAGGCAGAGAATCTCTCCAAGTTTTTTTATACTAGGTGCCTTGGCGTACTTGCAGGTTCCACCGCTAGGGGGTATTCGTGACGTAAAATGGCGTTCATAGTAAATAAGAAAATGTTCGGTGTCTGGGAATTTGCCAAAACTGAGTCAATTGTGACGTTGCAACGCAGGTTTCGGATCATGTACCACACAGAACCACCCATAGACAACACAATTAGTGAATGGTACATGAAATTCCAGCAGAGCGGCTGCCTGTGCGCTGCGAAACGAACAGGCCTTCCAGGCACATCGGCTGAGACTATTCGAGCGTGTGCGAGAAACGTTTGTCAGGAGTCCTCAGAAGTCAACAACTCGCACGAGCCGGGAATTGCAGATGTCTCAGTCAAGTGTTTGGCGCATTCTGCGCAAACGTCTTCGCGTAAAAGGATACCGGATGCAGCTTTTGTATGCGCGGAATCCCCAGGATCACAATCTTCGTTGACGCTTGTGCTTGGATTTCCAACAGCGGCCTCGGGAAGACGGGTTTGCTGAGAAGCTGGTTTTCAGTGATGAGGCGACCTTTCTTGTGTGTGGTAAGTTAAATCGTCACAACGTGCGCATATGGGGCACAGAAAATCCTCATGCAACGATTGAATACGTCCGTGATTCGCCTAAAGTGAAAGTGTTTTGTGCCGTTTTTTCTTGCATTTTTCTTTGCGGAGTCAACTGTTACCGGTATTAACTACCTGGAAATTCTGCAACTGTGGCTAATGCCACAATTACAGGAAGATATCGTGGACTTCATTTTTCAACAAGATGGAGCCCCGCCACACTACTATTTGAATGTCCGTGCTCACCTCAATGCTAGTCTTCCCGGTCGCTGGATTGGGCGCGTTTCTCACAATGACTCTCCTCTATTTCCCTTGCTTCCACGGTCACCTGACATAAACCCTGCGAATTTTTCTTAAGGGGTTACATCAAGGATCGTGTGTGCGTGCCTCCTATGCCACGTGATTTACCACAGCTGCGACAAAGGATCGTGGAGGCCGTCGCTGCTATCGACCGCCGAATGTTGCAACGCGTGTCGCAGGAACTTGATTACAGGATTGACATCTGCCGCGTCACCAATGGTGCACATTTCGAGCACCTGTAAGGTAGGACAATAACTTGGAGTGTCTCTGTCTCTGTTGATATGCTCCTTTCTGCCGTGTCTGTCTTGATTGTTGCGCAGTCGATTTCGGAATTCCCGGAGGGACGTATGAATAACCCTGTAAAATATCATAAGATTTCTATGCCTTATTAAATGATATAATATGAAAATCTACTGAAATTATAGAACCACTCCTTAATAAAAAGTATACCGTCATGAAAATGTATATTTTGCGTTGTTCACGAATGTTGAATATGTGTCTTTGCGATGAACACTGTCCACAAGCAATTGAAATTTACCTACAGGATATATATTGAGAGATCTTGAGGGAAATATGAATATAGGACTATATTATATAGGTAATACATTTATTATATTTGAAAACCTGTAGCTATATATACAGAATATGTAGTAACAGGACATACAGAAATATGAATATAGGACAATACAAAAGTTAATATTTTTCATATTCTGTAACTCTATGTACAGGATATGTAGTAGTATAACATGAGTAAAAAATGAATATAGAACAATATTACAGTTAATAAGAGATTGACACATTTCAAAGTCTCTAGCTATATACATATAGAATATGTAATAACAAAAAATGAGGGAAACATGATTATGGGACGATATTAAGTTAATAATACATTAAATATATTTCAAAATCTGTAGCTGTATATATAGGATATGTAGAAACAGAATATGGGGGAAATGTCAATATAGGACAATATAAGGTTAATAATTTTGTAAATATATTTCAATATCTGCAGCCGTATATAGAATATATATAGTGAGAGTATATGGGGGTAATATGAATATAGGACAATATTAAGTTTATAATACAGTAAATAAATTTCAAAATCTGTAGCCGTATGTAGAGTATATGTAGTGAAATACTATGGGGGTAATATGAATAGGGGCAATATTAAGTTTATAATACAGTAAATATGTTTCACAGTCTGTAGCTGTAAATACAGTATATGTATTTAGAGAGTAGGACGAAATGTGGTAATAGGACAATATTAGATTTAATAATAATATTAACACATTCACAGTCTATAGCTATATATACAAGATATGTGGTGAGAGAACATGTGGGAAATGTGAATATAAGACATTACTACAGTTAATAATAATGACAGGGGAACCGACAATCAATATAAACCATTGCAAAATTTATTTTGAACGCGCTAAATCAACCGGATAAGAAGTGGTGCTTGTGGGCGTCTAGTTACGTCTGCATATTTAATTGAAACAACACGCCAACTGGAAAGGGAACCTGTCACATCCGAGAAGGTGTTGCTCCACTCCGTGCACGATCCCACACTGTAGACTACAGAACACAAAATATGCGTTGAAAAGAGCAGGACCAGAAATTTGATAAGAGAAAAATTATTCATGGTGTCCTAGTAAATTCATGTGGGTGGGATTCATGGATTTGTCCTACAAAATTAACAGTGGTTTGTAAGTCCCTGAAATGGGGTACGTAAGGAAAATACAGGGTAAAAAGAAATGTGACTGGATCACTAATTATTACAATAAGAAAAAAATGAGGAATATATCCACTAGAAGAGAAGACAGAATTACCATCGTTGAGGTAGTCTGGACGCGTTGTAAAAACTAGGGGGGGTGTTAATCCCAAATTCGAATGGTAAGATAGAGCAAAGGGGAATAGACCCGAATGAATCACCCAAAAACTTGAGTAGAACAAGTACAGATATTTTGAAGGAAGGAGAAAATGAATGAAGCCAGACTGATCTACAGCTACAGACTGCGAGAAATGGCGATACCTCCGTGGAACTTCAGGATCTGCCAGTTGAATATTTTCGACCAATTGAAGAAAATACTTCTCGCATGCGCCGGACACCGTCGGCCAGTCGCTTTACGGATTGGGATCCCCTGCATCTCTACGAGGGAATTTTGATAAGTCTTTAGTCCAACATATTTCCCGATGTCGTACGTCGGAATCCAGAGTGTCGTTGGAAACAGGGATCGGTTTATGTGTCGATTTGCAAGATTTTCTTGTTACAGAGGCTAGAAGGAATCATGTCAAGAGACGGCGGTGATTTTAACAAAACGTTGAATCCAGCTGTCTTAAAAGTTCCTGCCTGCAAGGCAAGGCGCAGAAGGAAATTCACGCCTTTCTGATAGAAACGATAGGGGAATATGCACCTTCGTGTGTCACCGTCAAAAACTGGGTGACCCAGGTTAAACGTGATGATTTTTCCACCTGTGTTGCGCCTCGTTCTGAAAGAAGCAAAACCCGACCACCCCGCCGGTTATTGATCAAATTCACGAGCTAATCTTGGAAAACCGCCGGATTTCGTCTAAATCAATAGCCAAAAATGTAGATATATATCGTGAGCGGTTTGGGTCCATCATTCATGAAGACTTGGATATGCGGAAACTGTCCTCGAAGTGCGTCTACAAGTGTCTGAACGCGGATAAAAACGTCAAAAGTGCCGGTCTTCTAAGCAAATTTTGAATTTTTTTTTCGGTGCTAAAAAATTGATTTCCTCTTTCGATTGGTGACCATGAAAAATAAATCTGGTTATATTATTATGAAATGGAGCGAAGGCAACAATAAATATAGTGCCGGCATAGCGGCTCACCCCAAAAAAATCCTAACGTAAAATTCACTAGGAAAATTTCTCGACTTGACATTTCTGGAATCAGGACGGGATCCTCCACTTTGATAATCTTCCAAAGGGCCAAATTATGAAAGCGGAATATTACTCATCTCTGCCGGTGCATTTGAGGGGTATCTTGAAGGAAACACGACGCGGGAATTTCACCGAGGTGTTCATGAACTTACACGGTAATGCTCCTGTTCACGGAGCACATACAACCCAGAAGAAACTGGAATAAGTGGTCTTCCAATGTCTTGACCACCCACCCAACTCTCCAGATCTGACCCCGACTGAATACCGCTTGACCCATCAACTGAGAAAGAAAACAAATGGTCGTCATTTTTGTCCGAAGTGAAGGTCACTGCTGCCGTGGAGAAATAGTTGTGCGGACAAACACATGCATGTATTAATTTGAGTGGCTTGCAGCACTTAGAGCAAGGGGCTAAGAAGTGTACTGAGCTTCGAGGGTAATATGTTGAATAAAACACGAGTTCGTTCGCTGTAGTTGTTAGGTTCCGGTTCGAACTAAGAATTTTTCAGCAACTCGTCCTACAATTATCAATGGCACACACACACACACACACACACGCATACGGGCATACTTAAATAAACATATATACACACTCATATATACATATATACGTAGATAAATACACATAATCGCGTACAAAATACAATTATATATACATATGTACATGTACACACTCACATATATACAAATATAAATAATTATACACACATACATACATACACACATATATACATATAAACACACTTGCAAATGCACATACAAACAATTACGCAAACATATGTACACACATATACACACGCTTACATATATATATATATATATGCATATACACATACACAAATATATATATACATAAATACAGGTACACACACGAATATACATCTGAATGTACACATGCACACACATAAACACAAATACATTCAACATGTACATACATACACAATACATATTTACACACATATACACACGCACATATACATAGATATACACATGTACACAACATACATAAACACACAGACACACACATACATATATACGTACACACGCACATACAAAAAGGCATACTTAAATACATACATGCATGCATACATACAAGTACGCAGATAAACACGCTTACATACATACATACACACATACATTCATATATATGTACAGATAGAACATCATGTACACATATATTCGTATACGTACACAAATACATACATATTTACAAATACACATAACACATATATTCACATATATTTACGTACGTACACATATATATACATATTACTTATATACGTATCTCATACATACCTACGAAACACAAACGTTCATATATACGTACATACATACATAATATAAGCATAATATATGCATAGACACGTACATACATAAAAACACACATTTCTGTATACACACATAATTACATACATAAACACATACAAACCCAAATTAATATACAAATACAGACATACATACCTACATAGAGGCATTTATATATATACAGAAGCAATGCATAAATGTATATATATTCATATACACATGTACAAATATATATACACACATACATATAAAAACATATAATTACATACACACACATACATACATACATATATAAGTACATACATAAAAAGACGCATACGTACATACTTATATTCATGCATACATACAAACATACACACATACGTAGAAAATTACACACATTCATTAATTCATGCACACATAAATAACGCATATAAATACATACATATATATGCATACATAAATGCATATATACACACATATATAAATACACACATATACATACATGATTACATGCACACGCATACATTCATAAATACATAATATATACATGCATTCATACATAAATACATACATACAAGCATACATGAAAACATGCATGCACACAAACATATATACTTACGTAGTTACATATTTACATTCAAAAATACATGCTTACATAAAAACATACGTTCATACACATACATACATATACATACACACATGCTTATATATATATGCAAATAAATATACATACACACATACATACACACATAATACTTACATACGTACACACATTCATGCATACATATACAGATACATAAATATATACGAAGACACAAACAGATATATACACACAAACATAAATACGTACATACATACATACACACAAGTGGACATACTTACATACATACACATACATACACACCTGCATACATACATACATACTTTCATACATACATACATACATACATACGTACTTATATTTCAATAGATTCTACTCTTATCACACAATTGTCAGGCAAAAACCAGTTATTTCTGGAAATTTTTGCAGTTGCAATTTGCTGGAGGATTTATCGTAATCAAATTATTTCGTATAATTAACGAAGAGCGTTCCAAGACATTTGAAAGCTGCAACGATTAATGCATTATACATTAAAACATCCTGAGTATTCAGATGTTATCGACAATTAAAAGCTGGAAGATATCAGAATAAAACATTTACTCAGGCCGTGACCTTACAACGTTTAAGCTAAGTGTCGCTAACAACAAATCATAAATATAAAATTTCCTGGGAATTCGGTACATAATGAAAGGTAAGCTACATGCTGATTTCCATAAAAACTTTTTGCAGTTTATTTCGAAGGAATTTCCGATTGAAAACATCGAGGTAAACACTACAGAAATAGACGAAAAATCTAAACACGAAAATAAGATTTCAAAAAGACGTACTCATATTTATGGTGAGGTTAGATGAAACTATACGGCTAACAAGCAACAAGATGTTTAAATACCCAAAATCACCTCAAACTACTTCAAAATTTAAGTTATTTCCTAGGTGCAACAAAGATTTGAAAATGGTGAGGAAAAGGAAAATTGCACTAGGAAAAGGTAACATAAAACGCCACATAACGACTAACAAAGGCAGAATAGAATAAAACCAGTACATCGAAAAGAAGAAGAAGCAAAAAGCGGCGATTAGGAAAGAGAAAATATACCCAATGGAACAATATTGCGACACAGGATCCCGCCTAAACCATAGAATGGGGCGTAATTTCTCGCCTCAGGGAAAACAAGAAATTGAGCACAGCTCACTGCTCTAAAAAAATAGACTTCTCAAAATCAGCAAACATAATATAAACACTGACGTTTATGATAGAAGAGCTGAGTCCAGAAGACAACGCCCAAGAAAACACAGATCATCACATGAACACCTGAAGAATAATAGAGCAACCGATGGATTCAACTGAGGACAGAGATTTCACCCAGAACGAATTAAGAGTGACCATTGAACGTTTAAGTCCCAGGAAAGCACCAGGACAAGACTGAATCACAAGAGAATTTTTAATGCGTGTTTTCAAAAGCATACCCAAAAACGTAACTTCTATTTACAACGAATTTTTGAAAACAGATGGTTCGCAAGAAAATGGAAGATGGCCAAAATAACTCCAGTCACCATACCTGACGAAAAATTAGCCCAGGCTCCTCCAATTACCGCCCACTCAGTTTGGTGAAAATGTGAAGACAAAGTGCTAAAAAAATTATGATTTAGAAAATTATGCACAACGTCCATAAAATTTGTTTTTAAATGAAAACAATTTCGGTTTACTTCTCAAAAAACACGACGGATGCAAGTATGACAGTGAAGCAATTTATAGGAAACGAATTCTTAAAATGGAGAGTAATCATCATGGTCAGCTTAGACATTATGGAGGATTTAACACAGCATGGTGACCGGCCACATACAAGAAGCCGAGAGACGTCAAATGCCCCCAGAATCTTCACCAAATAACTTAGGAAAATTTTAGACAAAGAAGAGCAGTAATATCAATTAACAGCTGTAAAATGGAAAGGAACATAACCAACGGTTGCCCACAAGTGTCATTCTGCAGTCATCAGGTTTCTGGAACACACAATAGACCGCCCGTCTTAACGTGAGATGCACTAACCTTAAGAAAATATTAGCATTTTCAGACGACGTGGTAAACATGATAAAAGCAGAATCAATTATAGAAGCAGGGAATTTCGCCATTGTGAAATTGAGCAAAATCTCACCGTGGGCGAAAGAAAATAATATCAGCACACCGTATGATGTCGAAAGAAACCCTCTTCATGCTGACAGGATTGAACCCTATCGCCATGAAAATTGAGGAGGCACGTCAATTCTGCCATCTAACCAATGTTAACACAAAAGAGTAAGCACTGGTTAACCGTGAAATGAATTTAGATATGTGCATCACCTTGCAGACACGATAAATTACCTTACAGAAAACAACGAAGAGCCAAGTACAATTTAAATATTTACTGACCGAAGCAAGTCATAACAGGGGGAAGGCGAAAGCCTGCATAACTTGAGACCGGTTAAAACCTAAATTCTAAATTTTTAGTCCAAAAAATTTTCACCAACAATAAAGCCTAGCAGCTAAAGACATTACAAGCGTTAGAGTCTATAGAAAATCTACAAATAGAAGACAAGACGGCCACCATATACACAGACAACTGAAAGAAACTGCATTCGTCCAAAAACGGTAACATCCACACATACTTCGACGAAGAAATAAAAATGAAATTGACAAAGTTGTGAAAAAAACACTGGAAATTCAATTAAGCTGACCCAAGGCTCATGTCGGAATACAGGGATATGAGTTAGCCGTCACACTCGCAAAGGACTCAGCTACGAACGTGGACATCATAGAATCCTATACCTAAGATCCAAAAAGTGTTGAGATAAGTGAAGTTGGTAAGATACGTGTTGACAATTGGCAAAGGGAATGGGACAAATGAACACAGGGAGAAATCACAAAAGAATATTTCCCGGTAGTTGCTGATAGGCTAAATGTGAGAATAAGCACTACCCATAATTTTCATTAATGGTAACTGGGCATGGCAATATAGGGTCATATTTGCAATGATTTAAAATAATTGATACACCAACATTTCCTTGTGGCATCATGGACCACACAATATATCACTTGTTATTTGAGTGTGTGCTCCTAAATAAGGTTAGAGACAGCCTGAAATCAACAGTACTAAAGACAGACGATAGCCAATAGTTAAAAAAATGATTACGAATCATTTTAAAGTATTAGTTCAATTTAATAATTTTTTTTACAAACTTAACAAGTTGTTCAATCCATCAAACCAAGTAGATTAAGCTAATTTCATAGTATGAAACATCAATATAACTATATCTAAACACTGCTTTGTAAATACCACAATAAGCATTTAGTATTACTACATGTAATACAGCAGGTAAAGTATAAATTCAAACATTACATACGTAAATAATCACATAATACATACATACAAAATACATACAAATACATATATATACAATCATATATACAAAAATACATACTTACTAAACACAAAAATACATATATACATACAAACATACCTACGGAACGCGTTAGTATATACATACATATATATACATACAAACATGCATACACATATATACATACATAAAAAGAAGTTCATACATACACACATACGTATATACGTACACACAATTAAACACATACACACATGCGTAAGGGCATACATATATATATGCATATGTACACACCTACACACATACATACATGAGGAAACACGTACATAAATACATACATAAATACACATATAGACATACATAAAAAAACACACATATACATACGTTCATACAGACCTATGAAGTGCATATACACATACATACATAAATATACACATCCATACGTGCATACACAAATAAATACATGCCTACATACATACATACACACATACTTAAATACATACCGAACCCCTTGCAACGTGTCTGCTTAAAGTAACATCGATCTAAATCTGTAATATGAGCGATGATACAGCACAACATTCTCATTTTCCTCAAGTACGGATCCTATTTTTTTACCTACGATTACACAGACGCTTCACAACTATCTCAGCAATAAATACCACTGAACTCAAGACTGTTCCTAAAAACATTACCACAAATGCCGGCATTAAGTGCGAAAATGTGAACGCGAAAAATTTGCTTCTATTTGCTTCAATAGATCTGCGTTCTCCCCTCAAAGAAGCTCCATGCTGCAGTTCTGCCGAGAGCCGTTCCAGCAAACCCGCTTCCAAAAATCGTCTCATTACAATGTTGAATCTGTCAAGAAGTGGATTTCCCTTTTTAAAAAGCATTGATACAAGTGTTGAAAGTAGGTTTTCATCAAAGGGGCAGATTATTTTACCGACATCCCCTGTCCCCATACCCCTAGCAACATAATTAGCGAACACTGGATCATTAACAACAGCAACGCCTTTTTTCGTTAACATTCTTTCCATACATTTTCGCATACCACCGCAGTCTTCTTTACTTTCCTTATGTTCAAAGAACGTCACAAACTCGGGATGCGATATAGTTTCAAAAATAAATTGTAGAGCTGGGTAGTAGCCATAAACTATGTCTGAATGCTGGAGTTCGTCTAAAGTTTCTATCTTCTTTTCATATTTCGGTTCCACCAGAAAAGAAACAAAGATTGCTTGGAATACAGTGCTAATAGCGAAACAAAAACAGACGTACAGAAAGAAGAAAACCCTGAGGTTAGAATTTGTTGGCTGCTGGGGAACAGACACTGCCACAAAAACAGCCCATGTATTTTGGAAACAGTTGGAGAGTGACCGATATGTTTGTGTCTCATTACACACAGACCGGTAGGGACCATTACCGGCACACCAGAATACAGCCGTAGTTGACAGCAGCACAAGGCCAATTGTCAACCATACTGACAGCGAGAAAATTGTGAGTATCTTCTCTGTTCCGGGAATAGCTTTTGGACATGGAACAAACATCTTCAAATTCCCATTCATATAAGGTATTGTGGCGTCAAAATATGACATCACAACAAGAGGAATAAGAGGAATTGCTCCCGTTAGAACT
>Ga0123352_10009686_pt1 | contig 15090 bp, 7 predicted proteins | sample TergutLab28metaG_FD_89700 | JGI IMG/M metagenome (GOLD analysis project Ga0123352, IMG submission 89700) | Labiotermes labralis P1 segment gut microbial communities from Petit-Saut dam, French Guiana - Lab288 P1 | ecosystem: Host-associated > Arthropoda: Insects > Digestive system > Gut ... | reverse complement strand
TTAACAAAGACAATATAACACGTCTTGTCATCAACGATGGGAAATTTATGAACAGCTCCATAATTTACTGGTGAGTTTAAATATATTACATTACTTAATTGTAATATTACATTTGGTTAAAACCTGTTTTATAGTAATTAAGGAATGAAACTTATGAGATGGTATCAAAATAATGTCTCCGACACGGAACGGTCACGTAAGAATCTTCCATATTTGAAGTAGTACACGATTAGTTGAACACGTAGGCATATTATTATTATTATTAGTAGTAGTAGTAGTAGTATGTGCTTTTTTTTGTTTGTAGCTTTTTGCAGTACTTCCCTGTAAAATGAAAATTTGTCCATTGTAAGCCATGAAGGCATTTGTGGGTAGCGGAGTTAGTACGTGTATAGCATAATTCATTCACAACTTTAAAAACAGACACTTCTGTATGCATTGAAAACGAAGAAGGGTGGGCCCTAGGGCCGGTCTTGACCCTTGAAAGAAGAAAGAAAGTTCGTCTTCTTCTTCTTGACGAGTATCAAAACTAAATTCAACTGAGGTCCAGCCAGTTTCTTAGTCACGTAATTAACTTAATTTACGTTGTCAATAAATTTAATGAATGAATTGTATGATTTTTTAGGTTCTTGTGGTAATTATTATCAGTATCATCGCCATTATCATCACTGTCGGGGCCATTTAGACATATTTGAAAGGTGTCCATGTCGGCTCTCAGACCATACACTGGTTAGCGTGTCAAGCATTTTGTGGTTTTCTTCAGCCCATCCAGGCAAACGAAGGAGAATACCTTGAAGAGGCCACGACCTATTCGTTCCAAATATTTTCCTATTCAACCTCATCCCACTATCGATGCTACATACCTGAGACACTGACAGCATCATAAAATACACTGCAGAAATAAATAATCCTCGTCACCATCATCATCATTGCCACAATTGGTCATTCTAATATCATCTAAAGCAAAGTAATTTTAAGGACAAAATGTAATTTAACATAAAACATATTTAATTTTAAACCTATGGAGAAGCCCCTAACTTTCCTTGCACAATATTTTAAATATGTCAGTAACCAGTCTGGAAATCAGTATAGGTAGTAGCTTGTAAACTGTACGTATAATACTCATAAAATACGCGCTTTTCTGGAATATTACGCAGCGTATAGTGATAATACTTTACCGACGTTTCGGGACAACTTATCCGTCGTATTTAAACTTTGCGCCATACATATTTAGAAAAGAGTTATTTGAAAGAGCAGGCGTAATTTAATACTCATGCTTGAGTCGTGGACTGTCAAAACTCTGGTCGAAACTTGTATTAAACATCTTCGATTTCGCAATTTTGTCCACAATTTTTTTATACCTTAGGCTTTCTTCATTTATGTATAATATATTATGCACCGTCAATACACAACATGCATCAAACAAGATTCAATAATTACAATTAGGTGATATTTGGCTACATGTTTCGGCCGTGACCGGCCATCTTCAGGCCAACTAATTGTTGTTCTTAGTTGGCTTGAAGATGGTCGGTCACGGCCGAAACATGTAGCCAAATATTACCTAATTGTAATTATTGCATCTTGTTTGATCCATGTTGTGTATTGACGGTGCATAATATATAACACAAATTTGATAATACACAACGGGATGGCCTCTTTCAAACTTCTTCATTTAACTGTATAGATTATATGCAATCAAACTCGATGGTTAACATGTGAAGCAGTCAAAAACCTGGGAAACAAATATTTAATTTTTACCTGATTTGGTATTTATTTCCATGATTTTCATGAAGGTACACAGAAACACTAAGAAATATATCGATCAGGATACTCCACCCCCCAGCAATGATAAGAATGTCGAATATTCAACTGCAATATCAGTTCAGCAGTTTGTTCATCGTGCTATTTCAGTTTCATACAGGACTGTCAGAATATACAGCAAAGTAATGAATTTTGATGTGGTGAATGCTGAGTTTATGGTTACGTTTTACACAGGGTCAAATTAAATTACATTCGAAATGCCCAGTACTTTGCAAGCTCTCAATAACAAATATCAGTATACATAAATAGCTTCGAACACAATGAACTTGCTCATTTTGAAACTCGTGAAAACGAAACACAAATGTACCGGTTTATTTTTAATACGACAGAGAGGACATTTTACCCCGCTAGCATCGTCCATTTCCTTGCACTGATTCATGCTTTCGTGTCAGTTTGGGGTATAGAAGATAGTAAAGGATTGTTCTTAGGGGGTCAGACGGCCTCGACTGAGACATGTTATATTTTATCCCTTTCTTCAATCATTTCCCTGTTTGCCTTATACATAGCACACGCACAATACTCTTGTTCTGAGTGAGTCACACCCTGGTTCTCTGAGATACGTGCTGAGGCCGAAGAAACATCTGAATATGAATCATATAATCCAAAAGATTCTCTTCGCTGTGTGGTACAAAATGGGACTAAAAACAATTGAGCATTCAGTACGCAATGTAACATAATGCAACCAGATGGCAGCAGTCCGACATGTGTAATTAACGGTTGATTTGATCTAAGAACAAAAGAACACTGGGTGAAAGTTGACGTGGAGTAGCGCGTGAAGACCACGACAACTCTACATAGGATAGGGACGTGGTTACTGTGAGTCAGTGAATAACACAGTGGTTCCCTGTTACGTACAAGCTGATGTAGATGAAACAGTTGAACATCCAGCATATCATAGAGGGGAGTCTCTTTTCTCTGTGATCTACGAGCTGAGATTGAACGTTTGTGGATGGAGCATGTAACACAACATAACTCATTCTGAAACTGGTCATTCATAATGTTTAATAAAATACTGAGAAGACTTAAGGCGTTGGTCTCCAACCCGCGGCCCGCTGGCCGTATGTCTTATGCGGTTCGCGCCCAAATTTGTAAAATGTGTATATATCACAAAAATTGCGCAAAAATTTAGGCAGTAATGTATGCCACTTATTGTTATTTTTTCATGTGCGGCCCGCGAGCCAGCCCACAAAAAAGGGTGTGGTCCTCTGCCATATAAAAGTTGGAGACCCAAGCTTTAAAGTATTTGGTGATTTGTGTAAAATTATTAAATGTAAGCAGTGGCATATACCGAGCAGTAACCACGTCGCCAGGGTCGGACTCCATTTTTTTTTAAATAAATGAACATTATTTCCGCAGATGCAGGAAAGGGATGAGTCAAATGTAGAAGGTTGTTCGTACGTGATCAAAGAATTGGGTCACTGTTGCCCTACAGTCGCTCGATTCTAATGCGACCTCATTTCCTGCCCTTCACAGACCTTAACAAAACCCGTAATGGTCAAAACTAACAGCTCTGACCTCGAACTTGTTCCCCGCCATGCTTTAAAATGCATGTAAAAGAAGTTTCAAAGTTATTTCCAGGGATCAGATCACATCAATGAATCGTGACATAAAATGGAGAAGACTGTTCGATATAAATGTGGGTTCAACTTATTGCGGTCATGTAACTTCTTGTTCAAATAAAATTTCTCTTACTTGTTTTAAAGTATAGAAAACCCGCAGTAATTCCCTTATCGACATATTTTAGACGTTTTGCACTTTGTTATTAGGAACAGACAAAGTGTAAGTATGACAGTTGTGCGGTGCAAGTCAAAATAATATGCAAATCTGAAGACCAAATGCCGTTTACTGGAGCTACTTAAAAGTTTTTGATAAAAGTACTATATAAATTGTGGGCCGGGTAGCTCAGTTGGTATAGCGACTGAGCTACGGGCTGGACGGTCCGGGAATCGAATCCCGGTAGGGGCGAGATTTTCCACACCTGTCCAGACCGGCCCTGGGGCCCACCCAACCTCCAGTATAATGGGTACAGGATCTTTCCCGGGGTAAACAGCGGCCGGGCCGTGACGCTAACCCCTCAACTCCTTCTAGTGCCGTGGTCAAGAAAGAGTACAGCTATACCTCTTACTCCCCCTATGGGCGGTACGGCCTGTACAGAGCGTCAGTGCCTTACAAGGGTGCACTTTACACTTTTTTACTATTCAAATTATACTTTATTCTTATTTTATATTTCAGATCGCATATAGGCTACTTATAAAATCTGTTAAACACAAACAAAGCAGTACTTAGTCTCTCAAACTGAATTCAACAGATGAGTTAAAGAAATCTGAAACCAGGACACAAATCCGTATCAGTACGAAATACGGTGTCAATGAAATCCTTAGTTACTGACATAAAACCGTTATGTCAGAGAAATTTGTAGCAATGCTGGCCTGTTCCTCTGAGTGTAAGATGTATGAGCGTTAAAGAAATGGTTGTCTGTTACTGGAAGAGTGTATATACGACTGCTTAATGTAAACTCAAATAGTAACCTGACTAGGAACGGTGAATTCAGAAGGATTTGGAAGTTGGCATTGCTTACTTTACTGGAGGCAAAGATCGACCCTATAAATGTTTGTGACAGTATTTGTTTCATTACAAAGGTAAAGTGAACCCGTTACAGGCCCGGTGTGGCCCAGAGGGTGGGTATAGGTATAGCTCTACTCTTCCATTACCGTGGCACTAGAAGGGAGTCTTGTCAGCAGCACGCCCCGACCGCACTTTAACCCCGGGAAAGACCCGGTACCCACTTTACAGGAGGCTGGGTGGCCCCCAGGGCCGGTCTGAACGGGCGGAAAATCTCGTCCCCATCGGGATTCGATCCCGGACCGTCCAGCCCGTAGTCAGTATCTGTTTCGTTATATACCAATAATTTGTAACGACACTGCACGTTGTCTGAAGTATATTTTGCACATGCAATTTTTCGGGAATTGTCTCAACTCTAATCATCAGGCGAGAGGTGTAAGAACATTATTTGAAAAAGTCCATTGTTACAGTTTCTTAAAACCGCCTAATTTAGGGATTTTTTTAAATTTTTTAGGCGTATAGGATGCAAGAGAAAATGTAGGGCGCTGTGTTGGGTTCGTCAGGCTTCCTTCTTCCTGCATAGCTGAGTAAGAGAGCGGGGCTAACTTCAAACACGTAGTAGAATGAATAAATTGTGAATGTGCGAATTTCTAGAATAACTTCCTTGATGTATTAGGATCGTTGAAGATGCTTTTAAACTCAATTAAGGAGACCGGTTGTCACTAAAACCGACGTCACGAATAAAGTAATTCATTCTAATTTAATTTCTTGGGGGATAGGATGTACCGTGCTGTGTCGGGTTGGGCTACTACCGTTCCACATAATGTATCCGTCCACGTCTTTAGGGACAAGTACCATTTTGCAGGTCACAGCATATTACGAGATTGTGGGAACAATGAGGGCTGAAGAAAAGTCTTGAAAACTTCGTACATAACTTATTTCTTCAGCCATATGTTTTCATCATTGAAGATCGACTCCATTTCACCGTTTGAAAACTCCTTTAAATCTGTCTCAAGTCTTTCATCCCACCAACAGTACTTCCGGTTGCCTCTTACGAAAAACGCCTAGCGTAGGCATTTAGATAACCGGCAGGGTAGATTTGACAGAGAAGTAGTATATAATGTTAGGCGTCTTAGTTGCAAATATGTGGCAATGACACATCAGCGGCTGTATCAGTAAACCTTATCTTTATCACCACGCCTGCTCTACCGTCTACGCTCATTCACGGCACGCAGTGCGTGTGGGCGTCCGCTGTCGTCACATACACTGCGCTTGTAATGGCGTACTCAGAGGATTCGAATATTTTCTTGCTCGTTTTTCCTTGTTTCTAACATATCTTCTTTTTCTTTCTTTTTTCCTTTCCTTTCTTCCATTCTCCATAGTTTCTTATTTTTCGCCCTTTATTTATTCTTTTTCCCCCTTCTTCCTGCCTTCCGTCATAATTCTCCAATTTTTTTCTTTCGTTTTCTTCTTCCCTCTCATTTTCCTCTCCCTTCCTCTTCTTCCCACTCTATGCCTGTCCTTCCACCTAGTTCTCCCAGCCCACAATCAATTTCACATGTTGTAAGACACTGAAGGACTTTAGTCACTGAATCTGTCAACAGATTCCAACCTACGCGGCCTTTTCTTACAGGGACATCTTTCAAGAAACAGTTGCTTACATTAACGATATTCGACAACCCAACTAGGCTATGGACTGGCGATTCGGGATTTTTTTTCCGGAAGGAGTATGGGTTTTTCCACTTTTTCCAAATGGTTCAAGCAGGCCAGCTGTGGGGACCACGCAGTCTCTTACTCGACGGTTATCGGGGGTTTTCACCTCGGGCAAAAGCACCAGGGCGTAAAACTGACCATCTATATCGGTCTAGCGACGAGGTTAAGAATGAGTGTGTCTGTACTACTACCCTCTCTCAATAACTTCGCTTACAGGAGAGACTGACATTTATACACTAACTGCTGCACAACTGGTAGACCTAATTTATTAGAGACAACACAGCAAGAGGCGTTTTCAGCCTCTGCAGAAAACATGCATGCTCATTACACAATTTCTTCATTCCGCTGCGACACAATACCTGGCACAGAGTACTGAATTTTTAACTGTACGTTGCACATATTTATTACGTGACTGAGTTAAAGGGTTTGATGAATGAAACATCACTCTGTAAAATTCTGTAAGCTAATTTAAGTTGCTAATGGACAAAGCACCGACGGAGATGTTCGACATTTATTCCACAGCTAGCGTTGCCATGATGTCGGGGAGAAATAAAAGACGTGCTCTTATTTATGCAAAAAATGCGAAACTATACAATGAAAATAACCTTACAACCCCAGTATGCAATATAGAGGTCTACAATAGGGGATCACCATGGCAACGCAATTTCCAACGTCATCGCGCACCAATCATATTAGCCGCGTTTTAATGAACCCGTTCTGTGTGCTGCAGGTATATGACAGATCACCACGTGTAAACAGACTTTTGTTTTCACTATTATTTATATAATTCGAGCTCTGATAATATTTGTATTGTACTGCATGAAGTATGATTTATATACCATTGAAAACGATTAGTGATAAAGATCTGGACTGTTCACTTGGAAACGAGAACACAAAAGACACGACTTCGCATCAAAGACTCCATTCTATAAAATAAATCTAGCACAGGCACAAGATTATGAGATTAAAAATTACGTAATTTAATAACTGAATGATCCATCTCCATACAGAATATGACATGCCATTCTGTATTGTTTCGTTGGTTATCTCACACGCCAGGCTCCGTTTTATAATTAGTTATCTCGCATGCCGGGCTGCATTGTTCCACTGATTATTTCACATCGCAGGCTCCACTGTTTCATTATTTACCTCAAATGCCAGGCTGTACTGTACCATTAGTTATCTCACATCGCAGATTCATTTGTTTCAGTACTTAACTGTAACACCAGGGTCCTTTGTTTCGTTAGTTATTTCACATGCCAGACTCCATTGTTTCATTGGTTACCTCACAAGTCAGGCTCCACTGTTTCATTATTTATCCCACATGCCAAGGCTCCATTGTGTAATTACTTATCTCACATGCCACGCTCCGCTGTTTAGTTAGTTAACTCGTAAGCCAAGCTCAATTTTTCTTCAGTTGTCTCCAATAAACCTAAAGCTCAAGAAGCCAATAATCTCGCGAGGAAGCCATGTTGTTGTGCTACATTAAAATGTAACAAAAACCTGATTCACGAAATGTATTTATTCCTCGAAGATCAATTATCCTATAATCGCTGATATCACTCCCACCTCAGAAATTTGCATGATCAGAATATAAGAAGGAAACCAATTTGTCGGCTAGTTTCATGATGTTCATGCCAAGCTTCCGGTTGCCTTAACTACTTTCAAGTGCGTTACAGAGAGCAGACACGCAGATATATTACCATAATCACAACTTTCCCTATAAATTATGGGAAATATGTAAGGTTTTCCTGTCTCAACAGCAGAGTTCCTGGAATTGGTAAAATATTATATGTGCCCGAAGAAGTCATTTCGCGTACACATTGGGATTAATATTGTGAATCTTAGTGTTCAAAAGAAAAATGTAGAGAAATTGGATAGCACAACAAAGAAACTGAAGAGCAATATCCTACAAGCCCAAACCACGCTTTTGTTCCAGTTCTACGTTTTCCTAAACATCATTAGTTGTCCCACTTGTGCAATTTTCTTGCCAGTGCTTGGCTACTTCATTACTGAAATCAAAAAAATGGGTATGGATACTGTCCAAACTGACACAACGTATAAAGAGAAAAATTTATTGGACGGTACTTGCGTAACTGTTCTAAAAAATTAATTTTATTCTTGTGAATCGAAACAGAAGTTTGCGAGGTCGCAGTATTTTAGTAGACTGTGGATCGAAAATAAGGAAAAGCGAATCATGATTCTCAGTATAAGGTTATGTACGGACAGATAACTCAAAAGGGACTCGTTTCTTGTTCGAGAAACTAATAGCCCCTTATCTGGTCTAGAAATTCCCTCTCTCCCATGGAACACGAAGATTCAGTACCGCATTCACAAAAGGCTACCACTAGGGTCCGCACTAAGCCAGATACTTCATATCCATACAGCTATATCACACTTGTTAAAACACCCATTTCAAAGTATTAAATATGAACAACCGAATAAAGTAATGTAAAATAGTGTTATGAAAAGCCACTAATATGAGACAAATTAGACAAAAGCGGTGGAGAGGAAATAAGATCCATTATAATAGTTCGAAGCTCTCACCTGGACAGGAGCCACAAACAGACCTACATTTTGTCCCATAAAGTGATCGATATATGGCATAGTGTCTAAAAATATTTTTACTTTCTTGTCGATAGACGACGTAGTATTTAACCTTGATCCTACTTAGGGTTTTTTGCACCTTCTGTCATTTGGTGGCGTTGTCAATGTTTCGTAGGAACGCGCTATCGCCATCTTCAATGTAGAAGTTAGTAACAAGAGCTAGTATTGGTAGGCGGTCCCCCTTCCCTTGGTCTGCGGTTCACCTGACTATACAAACATGTTCTCTCCCCGAAAGGGTCATAGCCCCTTTCCTACACTCTGTGTTCAGGAGAAAAACTTGCCTGTATACCCTAAAAGCATTCTGTCATTGTTCTTCTTGATGAAAAAGATAAAAGCGACAAGTCGGTAACACAGCCCACTGCTACGAGGTGCAAAAACCCAAAACCAGAATCAACATTAGGGATAAACCGCCAAGGGAACTCCGAATCAGACATAGTAGCTTCTATACAGAATAAAGAGCAGAAGGCAGACTTGTAGCTTATCTCTCCATGTTTTGCCAAGTTCCTCTGACTCCTCATCACTCACTCGGTGGTTTCTGTTCTCCTTCACGTCATTATCATCACTTCGCTACCAGTCATTAAGTAACCTGCCGATCGATGCTCTGTGAAAGATTTTTCTTCTTGAGCCAAACTGCATTATCTCTACGTTTCCTTCAAGGACTGGAAGAGGCGTCTTGGCCACGGCACTGCAAAAAGAGCGATAAGGTACTTAGCTGCTGAGCTGCTGAGCTCCGTGCTAGCTATGACAGGCCACGTCAAGTAAGAAACATAACATTTATGTTAGGGATTATTTGGGAGCAAAACCCGAGAACTATCGACTGTTGAGACTCTTGGGCGTTGATGGTACAGGACCAAACAATGACGTAGTCATATTTCGGGGTAAAATATTGGTTCGTTCACATTTGCCGCACTGTTGGTGACGGTTGTCTGTACGAAAAGTGTTACGTCGCAGCACTTACAAATAATTAGGATGAAACCACGTCGCGGTAAGCTTATGATAAGTCGTTATTTTTAAATTTTGAGTGGCTTAATATTTTCTCGCCCATCAAAACTAGAATCTTATGTAAACTCCTCGAAATCTTATCTCAAAATGTTAGGTTTAGTTTCGGAAGCCACACACAAAGTGATGTGGGTATGCTCACTCGTCAAATGACCAAGGACCGGGTGCTACGTTCGCTTGTCGGCTGTCAAATGTCGAATACCTGGTTGGGTGCCGAGACCACCGAGTTATGTTCACTAGTCAAGTGACTAGCTCATATTATGTCCTCACACGCACTTGGACGTCGCTGTAGCCGATGTTGCCTTCAGCTTAAATTCTGAGTTGGGTTTTCCGATTGGCTGGTGGCCATTTGGTTCGACAACCCGTAAATTGCGAGGGGGCGGGGAAACAAAATTGATTAGCTGTAGTTAATACAATATGAAGGTTCGAAACATCTAAGTTAGAAAAATGATCGGCATAAAAAAAACAGTTGCATGGGCGCAGATGCTGAAGTGGAGATGGGGAGGACATGTAGCAAGAATTAACCTCTCGAAATGGGCCTACGCTGCTGCAATGTGGTGCCCAAGGATCGGGAAGAGGAATCTTGGAGGACCGAAGATCAGATGGTGGGATGTCTTCTAGAAGACGACTGACGGACAGCGGAGACGCAATGCACGAATCCGGTCATCGTGGTGAGATTTCAACAAGAAGCGGAATATCCGCCTCTCCAGGACTAACTCCCCTGACGAGGTCTTCTCGAGCTATCCCTGCTAAGCAAGGGGCCGTTGCCTTAAATGAATTTATGGTTAAACCATTCATTCATTCAACACCATGTGACCCAGATCCTCGGCGGGGTTTATTAGCACGTTCACAACGCCACTATTTAGCCGAAAAAAAAGACAACGGAGTTCACTGTCTCATTGTTCGTATCACGAAGGCCATCCGCAATCGGCGCCAGCCACGACTGAAAAATGCTGCGCATTGATAAACATCAAATAAGTGCCAATACTTACATTGATTTCGTTCAGTAAGGCGCGAAATATTCCAATCAAACCAGTAATTACAACTCCTGTGTTATTTACATAAGCTGCGTACATTTCCAAACGTTGCGATTTTTATTCACATCCTAACAAACCTCTCCGCGAATTGTACTGCGGCCCATGGTCAGTTATATTTACCTCAAGTGGAAAGGAAATAAGTAAACAGAAGTGGGGAAGGAGTAATATTCTGAATAATGTAAACAACTACTTCGAATAACTGGAATGGAAAATGAGAAGAAATATACTAGGAACAATTTAAACGACGAATAAATACAGTAAATAGGTTGGAACAACAATGAAGAGCAATGTGTTGGTTACAATTTATTTTCATTAGAAGATGTTACGTTTAAGATAAACAAAATGACAGAGTTTTCTTACGTTTATGGCGCTATGTCTACTGTACAATTTATAGAGCGTCCAGTGAGAAAACGTAATGATATTTGATGAGTTTTGAAGCATAAGGAACGGATCCCGCCCTTTTAAAGATACTATCACACGATACCGAAGAGAACCACCATACGAAATTTCAATCAACTGATATTTTGGCACAGATTAACGCCTAAGGCCTCCAGAATATGGAGCTAATCTAGTAAATACAGCACAGTTTTCGAGCAGGTCGCCATAGAAAGAGCAGTTCAAGGTATCCCTTTTCTTTGGCAGCATGCCATAAAGTCTTAGGGAGAATGAGAAATTAGAGCTCAAATATTTTAAACCCAGCCCTACAGAAAAGCCTGCGCCGTTTGTGATTGCTTTCATTCGTCTTCCTTTAAGAAGGGAAATTATTTGTGGAATCCATTTGAAGGTTTTAATGCACGCAGCCAGACCAGATGAAAAAGAGTGACAGGAAGGGAAATGAGGGAGAAGAAGAAATATTAATTTTTGGGTGAGTTTCATGTTTACGAGGCAATAGTTCATGAAGCGATCAAACTAGCGCAAGCGTAAATTAATGGGACTCTGTTAAAGTCAGTTCATCTGCTGTGGTTGCATGCTTGGATGCTTGTAACTGATCACTGAAATTTACCGAAATTTGAAAATGAGAGGTAATGGGAAAAGGGGAATAAGAAGGAATAACCAATTAAAACTGTCAAGGTTATTCGTACACTTTTCCCTCTTAATAATCAAGAGAGAAATAATTCTAAAATTTTAATGGCCTTAATGACCTTCTTTTCATACTCACGAATAAACAAAACTTTTTACTATGCCAAGCAACAACGTAATATATTCGGGACTGAATTTCCGAAAAACGTTGCGCCGTGTCTACTGTTAATTGCCGACGTTTCGAAAGCAATGCGGCCCTTCATAACGTAACTATTTACGAGTCCATTCGACATGACAACCCAGGATACTTTACTCTTCAACTCTGAAAACCCCTGAAATCAGACAATTCTAATATGAAATCTCATAAATTTTTTGATGTTATGAAATACCGAAATTTTAAATGTGTTAATTTCTAAAAGGGTACTTCGACGTCTTAGTACAGCACGCAAAGCAACACGCGTTTTCTATAAAATTACAAATTTCTCCGAGGGTGATTCCGTCCCTAAATGTCGGTTTATGCAGGCCTTATATGTAAAAACGCGCGTATTATGAACAGTCCATTAAACCTTCTTCAGATACTGCACTACCTTACAGATCCTAGTGGCGTGAAGACAAATTAAACACATAAAAATGTTTAATTGTGCTAAACGGCTTAAGCTGTGTAATTGCACGGATGTGCATTGTAATTAATTTTTTTCTTTTGGCCTGTGGCTCTGCGACCCGATTCCGTGTCACGGCCTCCCCTTACGGGGCTTCGCGATCACACTCATTGGACACACCACCTGACAACACCAACACACGAGACAAACATCCATGTTGCCAGCGGGATTTGAACCCGCGGTCCAAGCAAGCGAGCGGCCTTAGGTCCTCGCCTTAGATCATGTGGCCACTGGGAAGGGCTTTTAAATAAATGCCACGCGGAATGATGAATTACCAAAGCTTTCAAGTAAGGCTAATGAGGAGAAGGTATAAGTTGGAATTAAAAAGTACTTCAGACAAACCTTAATAAAATAAACACTTTAACCCTATGTATTTAATGTTCTACAATAAAAGTAAAAAACGAACATTATAAAGGGCAATTCCGCACAGCTATAATATACAAACTTGTATTCTGAATAATGATTTCGAATTTAGCCTAGACTACTGGCTATACTGAATCAAACGTTTCTCGGCTTTCCTCAGGATTTCCAGACAAATGTTATGATAGAATCTTTAAACAGGCTACGATCACCTTCCAGGTCCTTACCTCATCAAAACTAATAAATTATGTTCCCATATAACTCCTGCAATTGAAGCTAGACGCTATCTCAACTCGTACTGTGCATGTGCACCACGGAGAGGGCCTCAGTACCCACTCTGTTGTGAGAGCTGCCAGTCGCACAAAGAAATTAATTCCAGCCCACCATCCAGTGACAGGCACAGCTACATGCTTTCCACACACCTTAGCCGAAAGTGGCCAAGATCACGCACGCACTGGCAGTGATACAGACGGGAGAAAGAGACGAGCTTTTCAAGCACGGTCAGCACGTGATGGGCCCAGTTTGCGCACAACAAAATATGACTGCCGGTACTCTGGGTGTTCTGCGACTCTGCGTTTTTGAATAACGAGGACAAAGAGGTACAAACAGCCAATGCCTTTGACCAGTCACCACCTGTCTATCTGTTGCTACCGTCAGCTTCTGAAATCTGCTGGTTATGCAGCAATAGAAGGTGATGATTTTCAGATCGCTGTTTTGCTGAATTGGCTTGAAAATAAAAAACACACCAAAAATTACTTATCATCAGCAGCAAATTCCATTTAATATGCGCCTTTTACTTATTAAAGTTACGTCTCTTAAGTGGTCTCCCCGGCATGCAATGCATCCCAGTAATAGTGATTGCAAATTAACAGAAACTTGTCTTCCATACTGCAGTACGTTAGTTACAAATGCGTTACTGAACATCATCACATTCTTTTGTGGCACGTTAAGGGAAGAAGGAACAACACGTCAGCGTCGAAATTAGAGCCACTGATAAATGTTTGCTGCGGAGTTGTGGTTAATTTCCGATTGCGAATACAGGAATGTGCTGCACGACAGGAATATCACTCAGGAGACGTAAGCATTTTACTACTGAGGCTCCGTAATTTTAGTGTCTAATATTCAACCCGATTCGTCAAAGCACCTATCTAAAAATCGCTACATACTAATGTTGCACAAATACTAACACAATATTGTATAAAATCCACGTACAAAGTGTATCGAAATACTATAACCTTCAATTTTCAGTGTTGACGGCAGTGATGCTTTTATACTGTAATCATCTGGATGACACTAAGCTGAAGAACAAGAAACATTAATGGTGAAACAAGCAAGTTAGCAAATATGTGCGTGACGTAACAGCTCCAGCATGTGACGTTTGTTATTGACAGCATTAAGATCCTTTCAAACGTCAGCTGCTCGCCTAATGACAAGGTGTCACATCGCAGAAGACTTCGGTCTTCAGCAAGCGCTGTGATAAGCTCAAATCTCGCGCACTTGAATTGTTAACAATCACTTCAATTCTTGAATGGCACGTCTCCCCTCAACAAATATTATTCGGGTAAGCAAGTGAAAGGACGGGCGCAGCATGTGGCATGTTTGGTAGGAAGACAAGTGCATACAGGGTTTTGGTGGGAAAAGGACAGAATCCACTTGGAAGACCTAGCCATAGATAGAAGGATAACATTAAAACGAATCATAAACATTTGAATGAACATCATTGACTGGAATATTTTGGCTCCGGATAAGTGACGGACTCGCTTGAACACCGCAGTGAGCATTCTGGATCCATTACATGCGGGGAATTTCTTGACTAGCTGAGAAACAAGTAGCTTCTCAAGAAGGGTTTTGCCCCATTAAGTTAATTTGCTAACTTCCGGTACTGGACTAACTAGAGTTATGACACGGCATAGCGGAATTCTTTGCTGGGGTTAAAATAGTCTGGGTGTGATGCTGACCACTCAACCCCAGAAAATGTTGTATGTGTGTAAACAGGGACATATATGACATACTAACATGCACACTTTTCGCAACCATTCGTTGCTACAGGTGCAGTAACAAGTGGCTTAGCACTAACGGCTCCGTGAAAAGACGCAAATCACTGAGAATTAAAAATTGTGTGAGAGGATGTGAGTTCGAAAAGAAAGGTTATGTGCCGGAAGCATTGAAGATGTCGATGAGGTGTATATTGTCTTTAGGTGTAAATATTTATAAAAGTGTTTCTTTGTCTTTACAGTGAAAGTGTAATGTTTTTCTAAACTATATAAATAGAAGTGTAAACGGATTTTAACCGCTATAGTGATAAGTTAGCAGCA
>Ga0123352_10009684_pt1 | contig 15090 bp, 12 predicted proteins | sample TergutLab28metaG_FD_89700 | JGI IMG/M metagenome (GOLD analysis project Ga0123352, IMG submission 89700) | Labiotermes labralis P1 segment gut microbial communities from Petit-Saut dam, French Guiana - Lab288 P1 | ecosystem: Host-associated > Arthropoda: Insects > Digestive system > Gut ... | reverse complement strand
TATAAATATTTCAATTTCTTACATTTCCAGATTTGTAAGAACTTTGTTACTGAGAATGTAGCATTTCAAAATGTGAGATTCCCCCCTCCCCCCAAATATGCATATAGTTGTGATCAACTGCAGCAGACCTTCAAAACTTACTCACTGAAACAAAAATATGCTAAAGAAGATATGCATAAATATCTGAAAAAGCAGTGTAGCATGCAAGTCCAACTATTATATAAACTCATCATACTTTACCCAAACATAAGAATGAAAACTTTCCCTCATATTTCCTTTAATAAACAATGGCTAATCAGTAAAATAAAATTTTAAAACTACAGTGACAATTCTTCTATGCTGTTTCAGTAACTGGTACCCATGCCAAGTGAAAAGTACCAACTTTCTAGTTTGGCTCAGAGAGAATTTTAAATATATATATATATATATATATATGTGTGTGTGTGTGTGTGTTTAATTATACATAACAGCATCATCAGACTTAAATCCCTATGTAGGCTGTGTTGTTAAATTTTGTATATTCTGCACAATAAATATGAAACTTCAGATTAACGTTGGCACATATCATAAATTTAACAATTACTGAACCCCTCATACTTACATAAGAAAACAGGGAGGGGGACGGGGGAACACACACACACACATGTATGCACATATATCTAGTACCTGCAAATATTACACAATGATGTTTTTGGCCACTATGCCCACAAGCAAGAGAACATAACCCATTTCTGAGGTCAGGGCACCTATAGGGTGGATTCTGTTACCCCTAGTGAGAGAGGAATAGTTAGCAGAGGGGACCTGCATTTTAAAATTGGCTCAAAACCACATGGGAATGAGTAAAGCAGAGGTCTTGTACTTTTCACATGCTCAAAGTTTCAATTTTTAAATTCTGGTAGAAGAAGCACATAATAATGAAGATCATATGTGATTTGCTATTCCTGAGTTTTGAATAATCATATATGAATAATTTATTCTGATAATGGCATGAGTCAGATGAACAAAACTTTATAGGAGAAACAGAAATCGGTCAATGATTTCTGCCATTTTCAAAATGTACATTCAAATACAAGCAGCTGTATTGAACAAACAGAATCTGCACTTAAGGATATGGTCATATACAAAGTAGATGTTTTGAAGAATATAAATCCTCAAAAATGTGAAGGGATCCAAACTACTGATTCATACCCTTTCCAAAATAAACAAATCATACCTAAACATACATAGATGAACATATATCCAAATATGTATGTGTATCATTCAGGAGGAAAGGTCAATATTTTGGGAGGTGATAGTAATGGTCATTGTGGGAAAAAAAAATTATATGAAAGCATGTCTTAACTCTAAATGGTTACCGTGATATAGCTATCTGAATCTGGTTTGCACTGTTCCTCCCACCATCTTCTCTGATGCGTTAGATTTTTGTTTATGGGTCATATGAAGAGCAAAGTTTACAAAAAAAAAATGATGGATACACAAAATTAATTGCTTGCTTGTATTTTGGATGCTACTGCCAGCACAAAGAAACGTGCAGATCTACTCAAACAACATGTGATCTTTGCACATGAGTTCCAATTCCAAATTGCACTGACGTTGATGGTGGGATTTTAAAACATTATTTTACTGTGAACTGCAACAAAGCTGTCATTTCTGCGTAACAAATTTGTCATTTAAACATTAAATTAAAATTCAAATACTATTAACAGTAGGTAATTTCTCATTCTTTACTACTATTCACAGCGGTTTTGTATTTGCAGCCTGAAACAGTTCTATCTCAGTCACCATTAAGAATTATACTCCTTGTTCATATACATTTTTTTCACATGACTGAAACTATCACCTCCCAAGATATTGACCTTTCCTGCCCCCCCCCCTCTCTCTCTGAAGTACACGCGCATGCACACATGCACGGACAGATAGATGCATACACAAACATCACGTCTGGAAACACATTTCATCTATCAACTGTGACATAATGTGACATAAATCTACAACATACTATACTTTTACATAGTGCAATATGCCTCGCCAGTGAAACTTACCGGTCCAGATGCAACTCCAACAGAATCTGCTTGTAGTCCAAATTGTTAACAATGGCACTAACAGTGTATATACTTTTCTGGTAACGTAAGTCAATATACGTTTGGAACTCTGCTGAGGACAGTGAAGTATGCTTCAACAGCAATGAGTATTTATCTTGATTATAGTCAGCCTGTCAAAATATTAACACACAAAAAATGAGACAGATTCTTCATGCCTGCCAAAACAACTGCTGTTGAAATTATGGTCAATGGCATTGATTGGGAATAAACTGGCTCAAGACAGGGGTAAGTGACAGGCTGTTGTGAACATGGCAATAAACTACAGCTGAGAAACTATCATTTTCCCAAAAAGGGCTCTGCACCATGAAGTTAGGACTGAATCAGATACACATAACAACAGATGACTGTGAATGACAGATATGGGAAAAGTACCAGGAAGTACACATAGTCTAATTTAAAGTACTATCCCATCTACATATCTCCAGTACTCATATCCCTTTAAATTTTCTGACTAGGATCTATATGAGAATATAAAAACCTAAAAGATATATTCCGTCATTATTCTGTCTCCATGTAGCAAATCATTCATGTAGTTATGGACAAATATGCTAGTTGGCAGTGATGGCTAGAAACAGACTGTCAAAACAAATCAGTCTAATAAAGGTGCCTGCGCTCTGGTCAGTACTGCAACTTCAACACTCGCAAATAAAATTATATTTCTATGAAGCTGCACTATTTATTCTCCTTTAAAAATCTTTCAAGTTCCTGGCATGAATATTCACTGAAGTTGTGACTTCCAAGTTTCTCTTCACCATATCACTGGGAGTGTTATCTGTGGAAATCATGACAAGATTGAACGGCCAAATTTTTCACTTGAAATTCCAGTGGGACTTACATAGGGATGAATGAGAAAAGTTGGACAGGGTCAAGTCTTATATATTATTCAGTTTTTACAGTGTTTCAAAACACATCAGAAATTTAGATAAAATGAATAATAATATTTAATTTGGTAGTTCACTACAGCTCATTTATATGACAGCCTGATTGCTAGTGTCACAAGTCACACAAAGCAATGAGACACTGCAAAATGTTACGCAGACAGTAAGTGAGCAGAGAAAACATCAGATATGAAACAATGTTATTAAGTATGTGTGTTTTACCAGAAAATCTATTTTAAATTCCTTGTCATCATTCAGTATTTTAAACAGTACGCCAATATCATTAAAGCTTGGCGATTCGATAACAAATTTAAAATTATGACTTGTAATGTTTGATGTTGTTCTGTCCTGGTAATGGCCTTTGGCTTTCAAGGTGTGACCACTGAACCACGTTCCTAATAGTTCAATCTGAAATACAAACAAAGGCAATCTCTTTAGAGTTTGAAAACTTGTTAACATGACACATGGATTGGCAGACAAGGTGTCAACGTATTACATGGAAACCTGAAAATGTAAGTTTTTTCAATTATGATGTTTAGAATAGATGGTGAGGGCAACCTTCAAAGCACATTGGTTTCGGAGTAAATTGCACATAATTTTACCTCTTGTTCATGAAGTAAATTTCATGTTACTTCACTCCTTGTGCTCACAGAAAATTGCTAGTAATTTTATTCCCAGTTCACAGAGAAAATTGCATGTAAGCCTACATCCTAGTTGTGAAGTAAAGTTCATGTGTCTCACCCCTTGTTCTGAAGGTAAATTTAATCTAATCTTACCCGCTGTTATTGAAGTGACCTTCACAATAGTAAATAAAAAATAGGAACATTGGTTTTAATACACTATTGTTTTTATTTTCATCTACTTTTACATCACAGTTTAAGATATGTTTTATGATATCTCTGTAATTGGAACAAGATCTCTATCCCACGTAAACATATATGGTTTTTTAAGGTTTTTCGCAAGGGTCCTGACATTATACAGGTCTGATGATGGCCTGGCTAATGGGCTGAAACTAGTAAACTAAAAGACGTGTAACTGTGTTGTGCAAGACTGTGTATTAAATAAATGCATATATTGAATAAAGCGCAATGGGGATGTGTTACCTAAAGATAAGTGGAAGAATTATCTTTGTAACTTACATCGTAGTCATTTGGCTTCTTTTCATGTAACTTCACTCCCAGAAGCATGGGAGTAAATGAGGGTAGTGTAACGTTCAGCTTAGCATCTACATACACCAGGCTGCCACGTGGAATATGCAAATCAATGGAGATTACAACTTCTTTGCCTGAAATAACTCATATGATGACCTGTATGAACTACATTTTGTCTCTTCACATTAAAATTATAATCAACTAATACAAAGCTGGAATGTCACATACGCAAGTTCTACAATACAGCCGTTCCTATTCTGACAAATTACAATAAAATCAGAGTAATTAAGTTCTGTACGTTTGTGATGCTGGTATGTCACGTATAAAACCACTTGGTTTTTGAATTCTGATCATCATATTTATTTTTCAAGAAAATTAAAACTGAACATGTTTTGGAATCTGGTTCTATTTCTACCATACTGTTGGGCCACTTTAAACATGAATATTTTCAATCATGCCCAAGTAACAGAGAACACCTCTCTCTTATAGAACTAACTTAATAGGTGTCTCCCAGCTATGTTACGTGACAAAAAAAAATGGAACTGATTTCTGAAACACTTCAATTTTTTTATTTTGAAACAAGGGACGACTAACAATGTCCAACGACATAAAGGTGTAATGATACCAGAGACTGTATAATACAATTTTGACCTCCTGATGATGAGCACATGGTACTCAAAACTTGTAGAGGCTTGAAATAAACTTATTGTAAAACAAAAATTTTGTGCATCAAGTTGGTTAATTATTAAGATAAATATACTGAGATGCACGGTCAGCAAAACGTCCAAAAAAAAAAAAAAATTCAGAATGTTAGAGCAATGTACTAAGAGTGTCTGGCCTTCAGTTACGACATAAATGAGTAAAGCCATAATCCTTACCTGTGGCATATTGAATCCTAGCTTCAGCCTTATATGCAGGACCAACCAAATGGTATAAAAAACTGAGTGTTATGTTAATTTCACTTAATGGTTTAGTAATAGCGAGAAACGTGTTGAACTTGTAGCCCTCCACATTCCTGCGGAATTTAAACACCAGCTGAATGGTGAGTTTATTTCTCAGATCCTTTAAATTGGGCCCAGCATTTATTTCTACTGTACAGTCAATATGACCATGAGATCTCTGTAGACACAACATGAAAAGAAATTTAGTGGTTATTTTTTGTCACACAACTATGTCATACACAGACAACATTCAATCATGGTTCTAAAATGTGATTAAAATGCACTGACAATTGAAATAAATGAAACAATATACTAACTACAGTTTTATTTTAATAAAATAGAGATTAATTAAATACAAGGATCATACTTACAAAAAAATTCATAGATGAAGTGAAATTAAACTGGGAATATGCTGATGATTCTAATTTTAAATTTCCTTTAATATGATAGAGATTTTTAATGGTTCGATTGCTCAGTTCTGCTTCTATCTTGACTGTTTCTGTTTTTTCTTTTGGAAACTTGTAATCCAGTTTTAAGTTTGTAGACACCGACGCTTCAGTCTTTCGTACATAGCCAAATAATTTCATCAACACTTTCTTTGTATGAAATTCTAAATTCACATCAGACTGTGAAACACCTTTCTTTTCAATCCACTTCAAACTTCCTGAAAAAAGTAACTAATGTACATAGATGAGGACATCAACCCGATGAATTATTTTGTGTGAAGAGAACAAATTATGACTTTGGAATCAACTCTTGGGGTGTGTGGACTGTCCAGGGTTGAAAATAAGGATTATAAAATGATAATTCAGGGACAAGATCAGTTGCCATCTTCAGGTACATATTAAGGGAAAGAACTACTTAGGTAGATTTGATAGACAAGCTATTCTAAACCTCTGGGCAACCAGTTCAGTTATCACCACAAACTGTAATGGGATGCCAAGAGGTTTATAAAAATTTTATCTATTACGTCCATCTGAGCAGATGTCTCCAATAACCTTCAGAATAGAGACTGATCCTGTCACCGACACATTGCTTTACTTTTATTCTAAACATAGGGTGATTAACGAAGTTCAAGTAGTGACTCATAGAAAATGTGACATACCATCATCAGAATCCTACAGAATTGTATCAATTATGGGCGCCCAGGAAAATACCAGGAGCTAATATGAATAAAGTAAGTAGGTAAATTGCGGTACTACATAATATGGAATTTTTATGTGTATATTGTTCAGGCTCAGATCAGCTAATATAAAACTCAGATGGTGAAAAGAATAAATTCACACAGAAAACTGGTGTGGAGTGGCCTTGAAAGGTAAATGCTAAGATTACTGATAAAGAGCTGGGGGATATAATTAAGGTACATATTAGGTAGATAGGTTGTGAGATGGAGTGGGAGATGGAAGTGGCTCAAAACTGTGTCCAATGGGAGGCCTCAGTATTATTGATGTTAATTTTCAGGTTTAACTCAAATTTTGTGGGTCCACCTACACACTGACCACATATTTTTCATGTCTGAAGTATGATCTACTTAGTGCTGACATATGTAAACGCATAAAAGCAACATTCTGCCATTACAAGAAATATTTACCAATTATGCCCACAACTCTGCTTGTTTATTTCTACCTCTTTACAATGCATGCTATAAAACACACCTACTCTGGACAGTAAAAATGCTGGCATGCAAATCTACCTGAAAATATTGCACTTTGTATTCAATGTCAAGTGCAAACAATATTGCAAATATGTGGTACAGCCATCTGTACATATTGAAGCTCCTGGTTTCACTTGCAACCTTACAACTGACAGGTCACTTTCCTTATTTTAAGATGGAAAGCAGATTCAATATTAATCTAATGCTGTTGTATTTTTTTTTAATATATAAATCCACACCACATGATCATTAAATAGAAGAAAATTATTTTTATAACCAAAGCCCCACAACGTGACTTAACTGACCATGTAACATAAAAGAACTAACCTGTCAACTCTGCAATACGTTCACTGTTAATTGCAAGGTATAACCTGGGTTGATAAATGCGTCCGTATTTCACATCTTTTAGTTTTAAACCCAGTTCTGCATCAAAATGCTTCTTACCATCAATATACAGACTAGCCTGGATGTATTTTTCATTTTCAGTGTTTTTGTATGTTCCTGCAACAAACAATATCTGTTTGTAACACCGTTATACTTCTTATTGATGAAATCAGCTTGGTGTATTGGTGCCTACAAATATGCACAATGAACTCCTTTACATATTATGAAAATACATTACTAGATGGCACAGTGTGGTTTATTTCTCAAAGAATGTAGAAATGTATGAATGACTTAATCAATATAATGGAAAATTATAATAATACAGTTTGAGATTCGATGTTTTCAGAGTAGTGTCCATGAAGATATAAGTCTTCTGGGATGTTACATCATGTTGACAGGTCAATAGTTACTGATGTTTTGAAGAAGCACAGTGCCCCTATCTTCAGGGTCTATCAGTCCAAGATGGAAGAAATACACTCCTCCAACACACTGGTAAATATGTACCAGTTGACACCGCATAACATCCAACCCAAAAGACTTGAATCTTCTACAGGACACATTGAAGTGCATGAGGATTATATGACTACGCACCATGAGCTTGAAATTTGGAGCTATTTGACTGCAGAAGAAGCGTGAGGTTCTGGCTGTTCATGTCCAGATGAAGCCTTGCACTGAGTTCACGTTTTAACTTGGAATCAGGTGTATCAAATACAAGACTGACAGTAGTCACATTTTTCTGAAAATAAGTGACCAATGGAAATTATTTATCTCTCTATGTATTTAATTATTAATTTAGCACAAACGTAAGAATGAAGAAAATTATAACTTCTGAAAGAACTGACATCCTTCCGCAGAATGGAGTGGGGGAGGAGGGATGGTGTAGTGGAGTGGATAAGGTAATCCAAAGGATTGCTTATAATTAATATACAGGGCGATTCAGGAGGAAAGTTCAATATTTTGGGAGGTGATAGTATTGGACATGGTGACAAAAAAAAGTTCATATGAACATGTGTCTAATTCTGAATGGTTACTAAGACAGAGGTGCTTAATCTACCAATACAAACACACTGTAAATGGTAACATAGAGAGAAAAATTACTTACTGTTAATTTAATTTTAATTTTAATTTTATGTTTAAATGACAAATTTGTTACAAATTTTGATGTTTTGCTGGCCGTGCATCTCAGTATATTTATCTCAGTATTTAACCAACTTGATGCACACAATTTGCTCCAAAATAAGTTTTTTTTCATGCCTCTACATGTTTCGAGCACACGTGCTCATCATCAGGAGGTCAAAATTGCATTAAACAGCCTCTGGTATCATCACACCTATAGGTGTGATGATGAGCACATGTGGTCGAAACATGCAGAGGCATGAAATAAAACTTATTATGAAGCAAATTTTGTGCATCAAGTTGGTTAAATACTGAGATAAATTTGTTACAGTTCACAATCAGTGTTCGACAAGCCCACCATCAACCTCAATAAACTTCGCAACTCATGTGTGAAGATCACGTGTTATTTGTCTGAGTTTATCTTCACGTTTCTTTATGTGGGCAGCAGCACTTCAAAATGCAAGCCAGCAATTGGTCTCATGTATCCATTTTTCTTTTGCAAACTTCACTCTTCATCCAACCGTCACAAACCAAAATCTAATTGAGTTGGGCCCGGAGATTGAAACAGCTCTATCTCGGTAGCCATTCAGGATTAGATACTTGTTCATATAAACTTTTCTTTCTCACAATGACCAATACTATCACCTCCCAAAATACTAACATTTCCTCTTGAATCACCTTGTGTTCAGCGTAAAGAATTAAACCTGGGTATTTGGACACACTGATATTCTTTCTTAAGTAATAGTGGACACAATTAAGCCACATTAAAAATTATTCACATCAGGAAACAAAACGTTCATCAGCATGAAAATGTTACATTTATAAGTAGTCAGTACCTTGTGTTGTGCAACACTACAGTATTTTGATTGTCTGGTACTTCTCTCATTGCAACTTAGAATAAGTAGTTTAATCTTATAAAACTGTACAAAAATTATATAAAATTATACAACTGAAGCCTATGTTATAAATCATGGGTGTCCAAACTTTTTATGGCATAGGGCCACAGCCATTATTGTTGGCTGGTTTGTGGGGTGCACATGAGAAATTCACAGTACATGGTATACATAATCACTGGTTCAGATCTGAGAGTGTTGTGGCCCCTAAGGTGTAACATTTAAGAGGCCACTCCCCCAGCTAAATTTTAGGTTTAATAGTTTTCCTGCTTGTGGAAGGGTACATACAAAGTGCTACAATACATGCATACATACATAAATTTTTATTAATTGTTGTTAAAATAATAATTATAATAAATGAATTTAATTTTTGTTGTTGTGAGGTAACTTGTAATGTTGTAATGTATGGCCCTAAGCTGTAGCTCGTCTTGCTTATACATAAATCTGGTCCTGCCAAACCTCTAAATTATTGTGTAATTTTTGTAGTATATACATAATTTACAAATGTGGCCATGGGCTGCAAAATACAGCCAGGCAGGCCACAGGTTGGAGATCTATGCTGTAAATTCAAATCTTCAGCAATTTCAACACACAGCTGAAAAAACTTACACATTTGTCCCTTCCAGTCTACATGATGCTACATTTCTTAAAATACAGTCAGTTCTGCTATAACATGTTTCGTTAATATGAATTGGCTATGAGCTGATTGTGGAATAGGTGAAGGCTGATGGTATAGCACAAACTGTGCATACATATGTTGGCTATTAGGCAATTTCAGTGACCACTATTTGGATATGTGGGCCAGGTAGCTCAGTCGGTATAGCGAATGACTATGGGCTGGACGGTCTGGGATCGAATACCGGTGGGGACAAGATTTTATGCCCATCCAGACCGGCCCTGGGGCCCACCCAGCCTCCTGTACAATGGGTACCAGGTCTTTCCCGCAGGTAAAGTGCAGCCGGGGCGTGCTGCTAACCACTCACCCCCTTCTAGTGCCGTGGTCATGGAAGAGCAAAGCTATACCTCTACCCACCCTGTGGGCCACACCGGGCCTGTAACAGGAAAACTTTACCTTTTTTTTCCTGTTTGGATACATGGGTTGATCACAGGGCAAATTTTTGTCTGATCGGACCCTAATTTTATTATGCTATTTTCTACAACGCAAGATCTCAAAAGAATTTAACATTCAAGTTGTAGCAGAACTAACTGTACAATACTTAAGTATGGGGTTCTGTTTTCTCTGAAATGGAAAATAATATGTTTACAGTACACTTCGCTTAATACGGATCAAGGATAAACCCCTGAAGCTAAACACACAGAGTTTGGCAAGATGACTCTGATGGTTGTCATACCATTGTGTTATCCGATATCACCAGACAAATAGACAACTTTTGGTCTTAACGTAACTTACACGTTATAATTAAGTTTAAAATTTTGATGAAAGTTTGTGAATGTGAGGTGTATATTTTGGAATGCACTTTCCCTTATTTTAAGAGTTTTTATACAGCCTGATGATAATCCTAATAACGGTCAGAACATGCAGCTAAAATTTCATAAGCATAAATTGTGTTAAGTATTAAAATTGTCTATTTATTTGGTTGGCAACATGCAATATCACACAGTACATATGAACTAGCTCGTGTCTGCTGTTCTGCTTGCTTCAGGCACATGCATATTCAAGTCAGACCATTCAAAATATGAAAGCAACATTTACCACACCCTAATGATTTTACTATGTTGAGGTAATGACAGGTTCATACAGAATTTACATTAAGCTAAATGTCTGATCCCTTGTACCAGTACTTTAGTGATATGTGCACTAGGCTATGTACAAGAGTAGAATGAAAATGACTCTAGCTGAAATACACTAAATACAGAGTCAAAATTGGTTTAAATGAGAAAATCCTTTTTTTACATCATATATGATTTTACTAACAGTATGGCTTACCTGAACCCTCTTATAGTATACCATTAGGAGGGTTCAGGTACACCAAGATGGCTTGAAATTAAATGGTACACATCAGCTTCCGGTTTATACTGATTGGGAAGAAACATACACACTATAAAGAAAAACACAGAAGCTTTAGTAATTGCTAGTAAGACGGCAGGACTAGAAGTAAACGCTGATAAAACTTAGTATTTAGTCATGTCTTCAGGTCAGAATGAAGGACAATGTCACAATATAAAGACTGATAATAGTTCCTATGAAAGGGTAGAACAGTTCAAATATTTGGGAACAACCTGAACTAATCAAAATTCTATTCAGGAAGAAATTAAGAGCAGATTGAAGTCAGGAATTCTGGCTATAATTCAGCACAGATTTCTTTTGTCTTCCACTTTGCTATCCAAAAATATAAAGACCATAGTATGCAGAACTACAAATCTTCCTGCTGTTTTGTATGGATGTGAAAATTGGTTGCTCACACTGAGCAAGGAATGTAGGCTGAGGGTGTTTGAGAATAGGGTGCTGAGCAGACATTTGGGCCTAGGAGGGTGGAGGTGATAGGGCAGTCAAGAAAACTACATAACAAGGTGCTTAATTATCTGTATTCCTAACCAAATATTGTTCGGGTAATAAAATCAAGAAGAATGAGGTGGGCGAGGCATGTAGCATGTACTGGGGAGAGGAAAGGTGCATAGAGGAATCTGGCACTGAAACCTGAAGGAAAGAGACCACTTGGAAAGCCCAGTCATAGATGGGAGGATAATATTCAGATGGATCTATGGGAAGTGGGATGGGGAGCATGGACTGGACTGATCTGGACAAGGATAGGGAAAGGTGGCGGGCATTTGTAAACGTGGTAATGAATCTTCTGGTTCCATGGAATATGGGAAATTTCTTGACTAGCTGAGAACCAGTTTGCTTTTCAAGAAGGACTCTGTTCCATGGAGTAAGTAAGTAAGTAAGTACTCTAGTATGGTTAGGGAAAAAATGAGTATATGTTCTCTCTCATCCATCTGACTAGCAGGTACAACCCTCTGCTTGCTCCATTCTACCCCTGTTCTGCCTAGCACTTGTGTTTCCTGTCCATGTGTTCTCAGTTTGTTATCACCGCTGACAGAAAATACATGTCCAATGTAGACAGCACATGGAGCAGGTGGCCTATTTAAACTCCCATTACCTATGTTCATTGATTGCCCAAAATGAGTAGTTTTCACAAAACTGGTTTAAATATTAAGTATGGACATCCTACCCGCCATCCCATGTGAAAACTGCAGTATTTACCTTAGTAGTATCCCACTTATATTCAAGAACATACTTCTTTGCTGTGGGATCAGCTTTTTGCAGACTTGCAGCAAGCTTGGCAGGGCCATTAATGATACACTGACTGCTAGTGTTTAGCTGACATGGAGGAAACTGGTAATCGGCACAGAAATTCAACCCCAACACTTGATCAAGTGACTGCCAACTGCACATGTGCTGCTCTATTCGGCCTTTCTGAATTCCAGCTTGGTACTCCTCTTGATCACCATGCATAACTATCAGTTCAGAACTGAAAAAATAATGATGTCCTTAGACCACATTAGTCAAATTTCTGTTATTAATGCACATGCTTCTAGTGGAAGAACTACACTAAAGACTATCATTCAACTGAGTGTGTTCAATAACATATTCGACACAATGGGATTCTACTTGGTTGGCATTAACAGGATAGCATTACTATCCAATATTTGTGAAGGACATTGTATTTCAAATTATTAAAATACTGAATAAAGCTTTATGTTTTAAGATGAGTTCTAGCCTTCCTTATACTGACTTTCTACAGCACTGCACAAAAGTAATTTTCTAGACATACTGTGTTTTGAGAAATCATGTCTTATGGCATGTGTTGGTGTGTCACTTAATAACTAAAGTGCTTATACCCAGTCACACCGCAACGTATGCCAATAGATGGGATTTCTCAACAACACCATTGTAATAGTCTCAAAACCTGCATTGTTATAAATCATGACAAATGATAGGAAACTTAATCAGTGTAAAATTCTACCACCTAAAAACCTTATCTTAATTAAATATACATTTTAAACCAGCCAAAGTACAAGTTAACAGTAAATAAAAGAGCATGGCTGCAGTTCAGTGGAACTAGTTTGTTCACGATCACTTCAACTTGAGTTCCACTTCCACTTCCCTTCTCCTCTGATGTAAATTTCCACTTATGCAGGAACTGAAGTCTCATCATCTTAAGTGTGCTAGGGGTCAGTTGCAATAATGACCACTTTTAGAAGCAAGATATGTAATGCTGAACTACTACTATCACAAATGGCTTAAGAAATTTCTGTACAAACTCAAAGTCAACAAACCATCCAACATGAAAGGTCAAATACTGTGACCCACTGAATTCTGTTACAAAAAGATCATATTATATTATTTACCGTGCATTTATTATTTCAATTTTATCCTGTGGAAGATTGAAATTCAGGCTCACAAGTTTGGTGCCTTGAACTTTTAGTTGCCCCTCCACAGCTGAAGATGAATACATATTGGTTCGTAGTTTAATGCCAGTGCTTGCATAATAGGCATCAACACCCATTGTACCAACAATATCTATAGCAACACTGAAATAAACAGAACAGATAATGAAATTTTCATGACATATAAAAAAAATAAATTTACATCTTATTTATGAGTACATTCATACATAAAAATAGCTGAAAAGCCTCAAAATAGATAACATCAGAACTTGGGATATATACCTTGGACGTATTTTGCCTTCGACATCCAACTCATGTGTCTTCAAGAAGTCAGCAGCTTTAAGGGAGCCTGACATTTGTAAGTTTACTGCAGCTGTGCCAACAGCATTCAAACTAATTGGAAGTCCTGTTGCAGTTGGCACAACGTAGCTGGTGTCTAGAAACAGTGCAGCCTTGTGGTAGTTTATTTCCTTAAAAGCAAAACATTTATGTTAGCACAAAAACAAAATTGTTTGAAAGCAGAGTCACATGAGACTTGCAATTATTCACATCGGATACCTGTCTTTGTTAAATACCTTACTTTTTATATTAATTACAGGTGGTAAAGTAATGTGTATGGTGCACAGCGTCCACTGTCCAGCCACAAATAACAGGACAGGCAATGTAAATGTAACATAACACTGAGGAGCGGTTATGTAACCAATACTACAGTGCAAAAGCAATAGGTATTAAATATTATGAGTGTGTGTCTGTATTCTTGCCTTAGTAATCCAGCATGCTAATTGCATGCATCATATTTTATTGCCTTGCACTACCATATTTCTCCACATTAATGGGGGAGGGGGCTGATTTTCTCTACAAATTTGTCTGAGACATTTCTCATTCCAAGACGAATTCAGCAAGGTATTATCATATACACGCATAGGTCTTCAAGTAAAGTATTAAATCAAACTTGAATTTGATAGATTTTTTAAAAATCCTCAAATATCAAACTTCATGAAAATTCATCCAGTGATAGCCGAGTTGTTCCATGCAAACAGAAAGAAGGATAACAGACATAATGTAGCTAATAGTCACTTCTCGTAATTCTGTACATGTGCCTAAAAACAGCATCTACACACTTGTGAGATTTGAGTTACCCACAGTAATGCTGCTGAGGTTTGTACTCTTCTGGGATGTGATAGTGTGCTGTTTGGTAAGCAGGTCCCATTGTTTCCAAGGATTGTACTGCCTTCATCCTCATGGTCAAGCAATACTTATCTCCAAAGAAAAAGGTACCACAGACCTTCAACATGTAAGAAGCAACTAGCCCAAGGACACAGTGTCACATCCAAAAAGACTTCACACTTCATTTATGCATTTTTGAATAAAGGTAGACCAACTTGATGTCACTTATTTTATTATGTAAATTTACTGCTCAACATGTTTTGGATGTTAATACAACCATCTTCAGGAGCTTGCGACTACTTGGTGTGTTATTGCATAGGCTGTATTGTGCTGGCTTGAGGCGTGTTGGTGTTATGTAGCGGATTGGCTGTTGGTGATGTGGTATCCGAAT
>Ga0123352_10009682_pt1 | contig 15091 bp, 8 predicted proteins | sample TergutLab28metaG_FD_89700 | JGI IMG/M metagenome (GOLD analysis project Ga0123352, IMG submission 89700) | Labiotermes labralis P1 segment gut microbial communities from Petit-Saut dam, French Guiana - Lab288 P1 | ecosystem: Host-associated > Arthropoda: Insects > Digestive system > Gut ... | reverse complement strand
TTTCCCCCCCCCCCCCCCTTCGTTGCCAGTATTTCACGCTCTGCACCACCGACGTTTACCAAGGAACTGACAGCTTATTCCTACTATTATTAACAATAAGCCGTCATCCGGTCACTATACTGACAATGCTCGAACTGACTTGGTGTATGTGGATCTGTTTACCACGACAATCGTATCTATTCACACGCACAGCATAATGCACACCGTCCCTTCTCGCTGCTTCGATTATCATCTTCGGAATAGCTGCAAGACAACGGAACAGTCAAAATGGGAATTACATTTTTTTTTGAGCCGTTATTCCTAACTTTTCGCAGCCTGTATCTAATACGTAACTTCAACTTCAGTGGTTTCATCGCGCGGCATGCTGAAGCTCGTCGCAAGTTTCGGGCTATACAGCAGTTCGCGGTATTCAAGTGAACACATCAAAGACAAAAGTCCCCACAGAACCGACGATCTGCGATAGCTAAACACTCCACAGGGCCCAACCGTTGCCCGAAAAGGACATCGACGTCAAAGTGACTTGAATATCGCGACCTCAACGTCAGAACAGTTCCATCACACGTGACAACGTGTCCACTTATTCTTACCCTTATTTTCTTTCATGGCGCCTCGGCCCATTTTCGGGCCATGGCCGCCTCGCTGCCGAGGTTTCGAGGCAACTGAGTTTTCATGAAATGGGGATGTCAGCCCCACGACCAACCCCCCCCCCCCTCCCCAACATGGAGGGTCAGGGTATCTTTCTTTGTGCAGCAACGGTGGCCCTACAGTCCAGCAACTTGACGGTTGCCGTCGTAATACCCAGCTTGACTAAGCCGAGATATCAAAAGGTATCAGAACAGTTCCATCACACGTGACAACGTGTCCACTTATTCTTACCCTCATTTTCTTTCATGGCGCCTCGGCCCATTTTCGGGCCATGGCCGCCTCGCTGAAAAGGTTTCGAGGCAACTGAGTTTTCATGAAATGGGGATGTCAGCCCCACGACCAACCCCCCCTCCCCAACATGGAGGGTCAGGGTATCTTTCTTTGTGCAGCAACGGTGGCCCTACAGTCCAGCAACTTGACGGTCGCCGTCGTAATACCCAGCTTGACTAAGCCGAGATATCAAAAGGTACAAATAGCGAATTCAGATAACATAAAATTCTCTACTACTTTCTCTCAAGTCGTGATATTTCACATAAAAGTTCTGCAGATCGTATAAACTGCCATGAGACAGAGAGTGTTATGGAAGACCGGTACGCAACGTTTCAGTGTCGATGGAGTATCAGTCACGAATAAAGTTACATTCTTCTGCAGTCCGACGCTGTACAGTTTCGTATACACGTACTGATGTTTTGGAGAAACCCGCCACCACCATCTTCATGGTAGAAGAATTTTGCCATTAAAAAAAAAATGGAACCCAACAGTTTCGACGGCCGCATTCTACTTGCAGACGCGAAAATTTCAAATCTCGCTTTATAGAAACCGACATTATTGCTGTAACAAAACGCCATGTTGCAGAGGCGCACATGGAGCATGACTGTACTCGTACAATTAAGTGATTGAGTAACATTGGATTTACATACAGGTATCTGCTTAACTTCACACAATGCCTACCAGAGGTGTGGCGGGGGGGGGGGTTTCAAATTACCGGAGCCCGACTGCGTTACGTATGTTGTCTTTCTCGGCAGTATCATAATTCTTACAAATTAACCCTTCCAGACCAAGGTCAAGTCACTCAGCAACAGAGTGTCAAGCCTTTCCGATTTGACGTCAAGATTTTTAGCCTCTCCGGCCTTGCTTGGAGGCCAGAAATAATCAGACCAGCTCTCGGCGGCTCTGACTTCACACTCCGGCCGTGTTTATTGCTAAGGAAAGAGAACTTAAAATGACCCCTCGTACACTAAATACGAGGTGTGTATTTGACGTTACTAAATCTTCCGAAGTTACACAAGAGGCCAGATTTCCGTCGCGGTGCATTTTACGTCTTCCTTCTAGTGAGATGTGGGGCAGCGTACAGTGATAGCCTGTTAACGACGTTTCGGAAAAACGTATCGGTCACATTTTTAAAAGTCATGTAGTCCCTCACAACATCAACATCAGAGCAGAGCTTTGGGAAGTTCGTTTGTACTCCAACGGTATTACCACGAAAGCAGAAACATAAAGACGACTGGAAAGGATGGACAGAGGAAGTAAGAGATAAGAAAAACAAATTAATGTTAAAGAATGACGAAAATTCGTGAAAGACAAACAGAAGAATTTAAGTGCGAAAGGAAGCGAATAAAATCCAAAATAATATATATATATATATATATATATATATTACAATGAAAACAAAGCGGAAGAAAAAGAAAGAATTAAGACTGGCTCAAGGCCCGTGCGAGCGTAAAACTGCGCCTGAGGCAACGATAAATTTCAACCAACCCCACCCCCAAGAAAACACACACACAGACAGGTACATTGTCTCAAAAATACGCCTAAATTAATAACATGCAGTCCCCAGACGTTGTGAAATTTGCATAAGAGGCGAAGAAAAAAAAAGCTGTAAAACGCGACGCTCCAAGATTGCGCAACAGCGCTGACCATGACTGGCGTTACTCAATCAGCGGAAAGCGGTCAGGTCCCCTTGTCAAAACACAGCAGTCATAAGTACAGAGGGCGTCCCTGACGTCACGATCAAGCCACAATGCTTGTGACGTCAGCACAACTAACATGAGAGTAAATCGTCATTAAAAGTAAAGAAGACGGTAATATTTCATTTCACTTTCACAACTTGCGTGCGAGGATCCAGCACAGCGTGCCGCATCGGCACACCTAACTACATTCGAGATTCCAGGCTTCTGCCGCGGTGTAAACGACAACTTCGCTCTTCTGCGATGTTATGCGGCATAGATCCGTAGTTGCCGGCGTTTCGGTGCAACCTATCCGTCCCATTTTTAGGGTCCAGCAGTCCAAGACACGTTTTGGGGAAACATATCCGTCCCATTTTTCAGTGTCAAGCAGTCCAAGAGACGTTTCGGGACTACCTATGCGTCCCATTTTCAGTGTCAAACAGTCAAAGAGACGTTTCGGGACTACCTATCCGCCCCACTTTCAGTGTCAAGCAGTCCAACAGACGTTTCGGGACTACCTATCCGCCCCACTTTCAGTGTCAAGCAGTCCAACAGACGTTTCGGGACTACCTATCCGTCCTATTTTCAGTGTCAAGCAGTCCAACAGACGTTTAGGGACCACCTATGCGGTCCCATTTTCAGTGTCAAGCAGTCCAAGAGACGTTTCGGGACTACATATCCGTCCCATTTTCAGAGTCCAGCAGTACAAGAAACGTTTCGGGAAAACTTATCCGTCCCATTTTGTGTCAATCAGTATAACAGACTTTCGGGACAACCTAGCCATCCCATTTTCTGGGTCTAGCAGTCCAAGAAACGTTTCGGGAAATCCTATCCTTCCCATTTTTAGGTTCAAACACTCCAACAGACGTTTAGGGAAAACCCATCCGTCCCATTTTCAGGGTCCAGCAGTCCGAGACACGTTTCGGGAAAACCTATCCGTCCAATTTTTAGGGTCAAGCAGTCCAAGGGACGTTTCGGGACAACATATCCGTTCCATTTTCAGGTCAAGCAATCCAACAGACGTTTCGGTAAAACGTACTGCTCCCATCTTCAAGGGTTAAGCAGTCCAATAAGAATTTTTCCTTGAATTGCTTCACCCAAAAACATGGGAACGAAACGTTGTCCCGCAACGTCAGTAACTGTCAGTGTACGTTGCGTAACATCCCAGAGAGGAGAGGATCTCATTAACTAGAATCATCGATGTTTAGAACTATGTTCTATTGCTTCGAATTTGGGACAAAACGGATCCCAATCATGATCCCCACCCCACCCCCTCTGGAATTTTCGTCTTCCTGAGTTGTTGCTGACCAATGCACGAATACTGCACTGGCTGAGGGAACAACTCAAAATACGCTGGTTTAAGTTAATTTAGCGAAAGAAGAAACGAGGAAATTTGAAGGAAGGGCACTGAAATTATTAAAGCACTGCTGTACGAGAATTGCTAATTTTGACGCGAATGTCAGCAGCAGACTAGTGGATCTCAACCGGTGGGCCGCGGCGCACACGAGAGTGTCGCGAGGCTTAGAACAGAATAATAATTACATGCAAGTGAACGAAAAACTGAAAAATTTTAAAGAATTAAACTAATAAATTTATTCTTTTTGGCACGTAAAAAATAGTTACGGAAAGTCTGAAGCAACGCAATTACCGGACATGCCAACGAGAACCGTCATGAATGTTCCAGCAGCAGACACTTCGGAGTGCTGTATTACAAATACATACGGACACTTCAGGATACGACTAAGGACTCTAAAATAGTAAGCATGTGTACATAAGGCAGCGACTTGAAGAGACATGAAACACTTCAGAGGTAGCACAAGCAGCCATGTAAATAACCCTTTGAAAAATTCGGATAACTAACCTCATGAAGCAGAGTCCTTCCTCAGAAGCTAACAGTTCCTCACCTGGTCAAAAAAATTCCCTTTCCCCCAACCCCCCCCCCCTCCCCACATATTATGAAACCCGAAGGTTCATTCTCCCATTGACACGAGCCCGCCATCTGTCCCTACCCTGACCCAATCCGGTCCAATCCCAATTCTCAAAGGTCCACTTTAACTTTATCTTCCCATCTATGCCTACGCATCCAAAGCGGTCTCTTTCCCTCGAGTTTCCCCACCAAAACTCCCGTACGCACATCTCCTGTCTACCATACGTGCAACATGCCCCAGCCCATCTCATTATTCTCGACCTGATCAACCGAAAAATATTTGGTGAGGAGTACAGAACATACAGCTACTCGTTAAGCAGTCTTCTCCACTCCCCTGTGTTCTCGTCCCTCTTAGAGAAAACGTTAATGCATGCCGATTACAAATATCAACCCGTTAATCTTGTTTACGAACATGATGGCTATTTATTCCGAAAGATCACAACGAAACACACTACACTACTTATGAAATACTTCATAAATGTTATCACAGAAAACGCTGACGATTCTGACAAGTATTCGGGACGTATCCGTTTCGCATCGCGGGCGAAACACTAGTCGTCTAGCCCTTCCGTTTACACGGATGTTGGCTATTTGATAGTCATCACTAAACGACAGGTTCTTTGGGTTGGTTACTAACACAACAATAGGCACAAAGGGGGAAGACTGCAGCGAACGCTCTCGCCACACAATGTGCGTAGGGTAAATAGGTAAAGGTTTCCCTTTCCCCGCCATCAAGGTAGACGGGAGAAGTAGATCTACAGCTCCACATATTCCTAACGTCGGCACGAGATGGAGATGAGTGGTTAACTTCACGTCCCAGACGTCTTACCCCCCGAGAAAGAGTCCACTGCACAGCATACAGTGTGGGCTGGGTCTAGAGTTTTTGGGCCGTTCAGCCTGTGGCGTTGTAGCTATACCCGTTCCAACACGACAACGCTCCTCGCTTCTAACATTCGAACGTAAGATTGTCTACGCAGCTGACTGGAAAGAAAAGGGAAGTACGCTGGAGGAGGGAACGTAAGACCTAGAGGGGGGATTGGGATTTTGTTGATCCATGGGTCGAGTATAGTCGGTTGTGGCTAGATTAATCGGTTCAATCTAGTTTCAATGCAGTATACGCGTGTTAGCACAACTCTGAGAAGTAGCCCTTGACAGGAAAGTGAACTGTTCGTCACTGAAGAGATAACAAATGACAAAATGTTTGAATTTACCATGGGGTGGGGGGGTTTTTTGCGCGATACGGGGAAACATGCACCGGAAATGCTGAACATAAAAGGAGTACCGATAAGACAGTCGATTACGCAAAAGTGAAAGAAAAGTCTTGGCGCCTGATTTCGTGGAACAGAACGTCGGATCGCGACGGACGAATTTGCCGCTGCACCCCGGTATTAAGGTATCCGGACGGAATGAACTGGCTGTGGACCTGGCATTCTAGGACGAGGTTAGTTCGTTCTGATATCCACACAAATGCCACAAACGCACCTTGTGGGCAGAACGCATGATGTCTACTATGTTAATGCGTGGTGGTACATCAGGTAATCTAATTTAATCGACGTGCATAAAACGTTATGAATTCCAAAATTAAAAAAAAAAAATCCAAAACCCTCTTTTAGCCCCTTTCGACTTGTGTTTAACAATATATGAAATACAGCTCACGCACCAATTTATGAGGCAGGACGTATACCCGCTTCATAACCTGTGGTTCTGGCCTGATTTTCCCTACTTTCAATACCGCCCCATGATAATCCGCCAGCATGAAGCAAAAAGATTGAAATACCTGATTCTACACATATCTTCCCCAACCCCAAACCCACCCCAACAGAAATATTTATTACGCGAATGTTTTATATTACGACTACAAATGATGGGAACGTTAATTTCCGCTAGGATCTTAAATTCAAAATAAGCCAGTCTCGTTCAAGCAGAATTACTGATTCCATCTTTAATTTCCTAATAGTCTCATGTACCACAGTATCCTATGATGTAAATTACATTGAAACAAAAGAATTGTAGGCAAGCACGTTGATATATCAGATCCGTTACAATAACTGGCCTGTATGCACCGGCCGTTTGTGTTTGTTAAGTCATCCCACGCACAAACTCTGGCCATGATGCAGCACATTACGTACGAGTTTTTGGGCTCAGCATGGACAATTTTTACAGCAATCAAACCACATAACAAGTGACTACTACTGTACGGGACGGATGACAAACATAGTTGTGCTACAATTACCGGCAAGTGCTGAGAGGTTTTCTCCATAGTAGCTACAACTGAGAGAGATTTTCTCCACAGCAGCTACAACTGAGAGCGATTTTCTCCACAGTAGCTACAACTGAGAGAGATTTTCTCCACAGTAGCTACAACTGAGAGGTTTTCTCCACAGTAGCTACAACTGAGAGAGATTTTCTCCACAGTAGCTACAACTGAGAGAGATTTTCTCCACAGTAGCTACAACTGAGAGATTTTCTCCACAGTAGCTACAACTGAGAGATTTTCTCCACATTAGCTATAACTGAGAAGGATTTTCTCCATAGTAGCTGCAATTGAGAGAGGTTTTCTGAACAGTAGCTACAACTGAGAGAGAGATTTTCTCTACAGTAACTACAACTGAGGGAGATTTTCTCCACATTAGCTACAACTGGGAGAGATTTTCTCCACAGTAGCTACAACTGAGAGAGAGATTTTCTCTACAGTAACTACAACTGAGGGAGATTTTCTCCACACTAGCTACAACTGAGAGAGATTTTCTCCACAGTAGCTACAACTGAGAGAGATTTTCTCCACAGTAGCTACAACTGAGAAAGGTTTCCTGCACAATAGCTACAACTGAGAGAGATTTTCTCCACAGTAGCTACAACTGAGAGAGATTTTATCCACAGTAGCTACAACTGTGAGAGATTTTCTCCACAGTAGGTACAACTGAGAAAGGTTTCCTCCACAGTAGCTACAACTGACAGAGGTTTTCTCCACAGCAGCTACAAATGAGAGAGAGATTTTCTGCACAGTAGCTACAACTGAGAGAGATTTTCTCCACGGTAGCTACAACTGAGAGTGATTTTCTCCACAGTAGGTACAACTGAGAGAGATTTTCTCCAGAGTAGCTATAACTGAGAGTCGCCAAACGGATTTTCAACCTTTAAAGACGGAAATTAAATTATACTTAACAAGACAGGCAAGATACGTATAAACGAAACGTGGAGGCGCGTTCATGTAACCACTGATGCCGCGGAAAAGCAATAAGTATTCCTTATTCTGAGTGTCTATCTGCAGCCTTAGTTACCCAGCACGCAAAGCTCAAAGGCCGTATTATATTGTCGTCCGTGTCCTGTCTGGCTGCACCACATTTTTCCACATTATCTCAAAATGACACTATTGTTGAGAAAAAAAATGCTTCTGAAAATAAAATGTATTTTGATTTCTGTACATATTTGGTCCGAAAAATTTCCCGTACCAAGAAGACTTGAGCGAGATATCATTATAAACGTAAAAAGGTCTTCGTTTAGAGTACCCGTTATTCTTGTCAGACTTTAATGGAACTTGGATCATCAAAGCAAGGGACGCCAGAAGAATAACAGCAGCAGTAATGAAATACATGAGAAGAACAGCAGGATACACTCGGACAGATTACAATACAAATGCACAAATTGCAAAGGAGTTAAAAATAACGCCAATTTTGGACAAATTACTGGAATACAACAGAAGCTGGATGCAACATGTAAATAGAATGCCTCGAAACAGATTACCCAGGGTAATGAAATACTACTCCCCAACTGGCAGAAGGAATCATGGTAGACCTTTGAGGAGACTTCTGGATACGTGAGACCGGAAAGGGTAAACAAGTGGCCCAACTCCATGACAGATATATGATGATGGTGTTACTCTTGTCATATTTAACGGAACTTGGATTTTAGCAACATATTTTCGAAAATCTTCAAATATCAAATTTCAAGAAACTCCTTCCGGTGGGCGCCGAGGTGTACCTTGCAGACAGACGGACAGATAGGCACGACGAAGCTAACAGTCACTTTTCGTAACTCTGCGAAAGCGCTAAAGTATTCAGTCCGTACCGCACAGTAGACACTCTCCGTCTCGGTTATAAAAACCACTCAGTTAATGCTGTGTTAGGAAGTTAATCTCTATTTGTTCTTAGACCCGAACAAAACACATGTTAATGCACTGTCCGGATAAAACGTAGAATTCCAGAGTTAAAACCCGATGTACATAAAGTAAAAGACCGGTCTTTAAAGGATTAACGCAGATCACCTATCAGTAGCTTTTTTTTTAATGTAACGAGCTATTTAGCAGATAAAACTTATGGACAAACACATTTTCACATGACAGTTCAGTTTGCAGGCTTCATGCCAATCATAAACAATAAAATCACAGTATTACACTTTCTCTATTGAGTTATACAAAAAAAAAAGTCTTTTGTGGTGGGGGGGGGCCATGTTCGTCAGTCTGTCCCTTCGTCTCTCTCTCTCTCTCTCTCTCTCTCTCTCTCTGGCCCTGCAATAGTGCCCACAGCGCTCGATTGATGACTTCATAGCTCGACAAGCGAAACTTTCACTGAAATTTGCAGGGCAACTGATTTTTCAGCCATACTGAAAAACAGGTCCATTTTACTTGAATTCCTTAAAAGATAGCAAGGCAACTCAGTCACCCTAGTAACCAATATGGTCTAATGCGTTGGTTATTTACGAACACTATCCCAAGTAAATCGCAACGAACACACGAACCGAAGGTTATGTACTCCATTACAGAGTACCTACTTTTTTTCCGATCTTGTCCCATAAGTACCCCCGTATTACTTAACAGCACAGTCGGTATAGCGACTCGCCACAGGCGGGACGGTTAGGCGTTCGATCCCCCGTGCAGAAAAGAGATTTTCTCCTCTCTACACCCGCACAGAGCTGCACTATGGCCCACCCAGCCTCCTGTACAACGGCTAATGGCGCCCTTTCCTGGGGGTAAAGCGGCCAGGGCGTGAAACTGACAATCCACCCCATCTAGTGCCGAAATTCAGAATGGATTCAGCTACACCCCTGCTCTCCTCTGTGCAGTAATGGCATGTTATCTACAAAACTTTACCTTTTACTTTTAGTCATCATTCCACGCTACTCTTTGGCCGGGACAGCTCAGTCGATATAACGACTCGCTACGGGATGGACGGTCCGGGGATCGTAACCCGGTGAGGGCGGTTTTTCCGCACCTATCCAGCCTCCTATAAAGTGGGTAATGGGTCTCTTTGCCGCGGGTAAAGCGGCCGAGATGTGGCGCGGACCATCCACCCCCATCTAGCGACGAGGTTAAAGAAAGAGTACAGCTATACCTCTACTCCCCCTCTGGGCGTTCGTGGCCGGTTCTATGGTGAACTTTCCCTTTACCTTTACTCTTTTGCCCTAAGTTTGAGGGCTAGAAGAACACGGCGCTGAGGGAAAAGTAGCAGTGATAGGGGAAATATAACCATAAAATTAACTGAAGTAAGCTCGGGTGATGAAAAGAAGTCCCACGGATGGTGAGGAAGACGGCGCAAAGGACCCCCAAACCCCACTTGCACCTGTCGCTAGTGAAGCTTACAGCGTGGCTAACACTACCAGCAGACGTAAACAGAATAGTTAGATTGGAGTGTATTACACGGACGAATGCTGGAGGAGGAAGGGCAACAGTCGAGGGACACGCGGATGGGTTTTCTTGCGTTGCTTCAATGTAATCAATAACACTCTTAGAATAGACGTCTAGCGTACCTCAGTGGATCCCCCAACAATCAGTACGTCATTGTGTTGCTACCGTACGTTTACACCTTGCCCAAATTGACCCCTAAAGTGCGGTTCACGAAGCCCGTCTAGCTGACAAACCCTGGTACGGCATCAAGCAGAAGCCTGCACTCACACCAGATGACCTTCCCACTGTCACAACGTCTCTTGCATAACTGCATAATTCTGCGGCATATCTCCTTTAAACTGTCCCTGTGTACAGAAGCTCTATCGCACAGAAAGCCTGCAATCACTTTTAACAGCTGCCGTACTCAGGCACACGTTAAACGGGACACCTGTACCTTGCAGCTGAAAGACCTCTATCAACGGATGGCTTATGACCATTGATTGTCATCAAACAATGCTTATGACCATTGTTTGTCGTCAAACAACCATCTACGCTGTGCGAAACTACGTGCAAAACAAGTCCACAGATCCCCATGAAAGACACATGAAGTTATTGGAGTATATTTGATCCATTTCTCTGCATAATTCCCTCAGCCACCTCCGTAGAATAACACGAGAGTATAGGTAGAAATGTGGCTTGCCTATCAGTAAACGTTTGATGAATATTTCTCGACAAGAAAAGATACCGCCCTAGCGACCAGTTACACAACCATGGTGATTCACACATCTGACTGACCAACCGTTTTAGACAATTTAACAAAACTACGAGTATTCTAGGGGCACGCGGTGGCTCATTTGGTTGTGGCACTGCACTACAAGGTCGCGGCCTCAATTCCCGAAGGTGTCATCGGAATTTTTCATTGACTTAATCCTTCCGGCCGCACTGTGGCCCTGGGGTCGAATAAGCCCCAAACAGAAATGAGTACCAGGAATATTTCCTGGGGGAGGAGAGGTAAAGGCGGCCGAATGTCTTGAAATCTGGAAGCTTCAACTTCCTGGAAACCTCAGGGCCTGTCCAGGTCTGTTTAGGGATTGTTTTTACGTGTATTTAAGCATCATGGATTCCACACCAAAGGAGATGCAAGGTAAAAAAAATAAATATTCTAAACGTAACACCTGATTCATGCAAGGAGTTCCAGAAAGAACGCTGAATGTATACAGCATGGGTAAAAAGGTAAAGTGATCTCATTACAGGCCTGGTGTGGCCCAGAGGGTGGGTAGAGGTATAGCTCTACTCTTCCATTACCGCGGCACTAGAAGGGGGTGAGTGGTCAGCAGCACGCCCCGGCCGCACTTTACCCCCGGAAATACCCCGTACCCATTGTACAGGAGGCTGGGTGGGCCCCAGGGTCGGTCTGGACGGGCGGAAAATCTCGTCCCCACCGATTCGATCCCGGACCGTCCAGCCCGTAGGCAGTCGCTATACCGACTGAGCTACCGGCCCACATACAGCAGGGGTATGAAAATTTATATCTTCCAAAAATCTAGAAGCCACGTCATGAAGCATGGTCCACACCGAGAAGCCACAAATATTAGTTGCCTCCTTATACAATTTTGTGGCCCTGACAGCCTAGTGCCCGGGATTTGTGCACTCCGGTCTAGGGTGTAAGGAACAAACTAGTAAAATGTTATGAGTACAGCTTTGTACGGTACTGCAACATTTCGGAAAGTACATCACAAATACTTTAAAGGTTTTGAAATGTGTTGCTGCAGAAGGACGGAGATCAGTTCGACCGATCGTGTAAAAATGGAGTATTACACAGAGTGAAGGGGGAAAGGAGTATTCTACATACAATAAAAAGAAGGAAGGCTACCTGGATTGGTCACATTTTGCGTAGGAACTGCCTTCTCAAACATTATTGCAGGAAATATACAATAAATGATAGAGGTGACGAAAACACGACGAAGAAGATGTAAGCAGCTACGGGATGGCCTTAAAGAAAACGAGTGGATATAGGAAATTGAAAAAGAAAGCACTAGATCGCACTCTGTGGAAAACTAGCTTTGGAAGGTTCTCTCGACCTGACGTAAGACGGATCGGATACTGACTGAACGGTTTAGAGAATACGATCTTCATGTTCTCACGGCTATGAATATTAAAATCGCTGACTAGTGGGCAAATAAGTTCAGCCAAAATAAAAGGTATCCTTGCCGAGGTTAGATACCGTCACCTCCCCAAACATGTCTGCAGTGTTACCACTAAACCAACTTCTCCAACCCCACTTTCGCTGCTGGTGTAATTACTAAAGGGGAAGAGCAGGCAAAGAAATTTAGACAGTTCTGATGTCTCCAGTGAAATAAGATTCATGCTCGGGAACAAAATAACATGTAAAGAGAAAGTACAATGTCCCTATCAACGCCTTTAAGGCATACAGGAGTGGAGGTATAGCTCCACTCACTTTTAACCTCGGTGCTAGAGGGACCTGAGTCGTCAATCTGAAGCCCCTGCCCCTTCACCCCTGGAAAAGAACATGATATCCACTGAATAAGAGGCTGGTTGGACCCCACAGCTGGTCTGGACTTTTTTTTGAAAGGAAGCAAATTTCGTGCTCCTGCCGGGATCCGAACCCCGGATCGTCCAGCCCGCAGCGTAGTCAATCAACATTGAGCATTCATATGAAATCCTACAGATACTAGTGGGCCAGAAAAACACCCCTGCAACACATCAGCCCCAAAACATCCCCACTCTGCTTGGTGTTACAAAAGTAGATAATGAACCTGACAGCCAGACTAAACCCATATGGACGGTGCCAAATTCTCTCTTTCCAAATACATCTGTGCACACAAGGGAGGAGAGAGAGACAGAGAGATGGTCACGAAGCTGAAAAGCAAATACTGCCCATTCAAGACGTCGGTAAGACAGGACGCTGCAACGGGTTTATTTGAACCCCAACGTTATAGCTACTCTATTCTAAGTCATATTTTCCCCGTATATCTTCCTCTGCCTTCTGTACAAACAAATCCGTATCACAGGACAATGCAGTATTTCTGTAAGATCTTCGCTCTTGTGGGATGTGAAGCAGCGTAGGTTTGTAGTCAGTTACCGACGTTTCGGGACAAACTATCTTTCCCTCTTCAAGAGTCAAACAGTCCACAACATATATGTGGTCCCGAAACGTCGGGAATTACCTACCAAACTACGTTGCGTCACATCCCAGTAGACGGAAGATCCCAGTTACACCGCGGCGGACGCCTAAAAGGTCGCTGAAGACACCAATGGTGGTCTAGACATTACGTGCGGTATCTCCGAGCGTCTAACATTAAAATGTAACACACAAAGCCGGTCCCAGTGGCCGCGCGGTGTAATGCGTGGGTGTGCGGCCGCTCGCTTGCTGGGATTGCGGGTTCGAATCCCGCAGGGGGCATGGATGTCTGTCTCTTGTGATTGTAGCGTGTTACGGGCCGATCACTCCAGAGGAGTCCTACCGAATGTGGTGCGTCTGAGTGTGATCGTAAAGCCTCGACAATGAGGAGGTTCTGGCCAACTAGGGGCCGTTGGATACGGGGAAAAATAATATATAACACAAAAATGGTGAGTTGTAATAGAATTTCACTGAGCAAGACACCCCTGACTGTCTAAAATTAATTAAATCAGCAATGCACACAAAGAACGCTTCTGTCAACGCGCTCATGACACAGTGTTAAATGTTCGTCCATCATACCCGAATACCAGTCTGTGTTGGAATCGTTCAGAAGGTCTAACAATATTTCCCCCCTCGGGCTGTATTTACCATAGAAGATAAAAACCGACAACATATTGCCAAAGACCCAGGTGCTACTACACAAAGGGATGTCACTCAGGGAATCGTACAAGGACGAAAACACAGTTTGTATATTGTTGTAAGGCAGAACCTGTGACCTCGATTTTATATACCACCTGGGTACACTGCTAGATAACGCCCATCTAGACAAGTTCCTTGTCGCCAAAGTAGAACGGTGTCTCCAGCTTGTAAATTACTCGTATATTTCAAGACATAAGATAATCACAGGCAAACATGGTAGGTATGTTCACGCATCATCGCCAGAATATACGACGAAATCAACATAGAGTCAAAACCCGATACAACGCCAGGCTCGCTTCGAGCGCCATCAAAGTCTGTGAACAGAAATCCTGTATTAAACAGTATTTCGATTTACCACCACCCTGGATATGCCGCCACAAAATGCAGTCAACACTGGCAGTATATCGGGGGTTAAATGGTAGCTAATAAATCCTTTGCAAATAGCAAGTCACTTGCAAACGACAGTAACAAATCAACGGAAAACTGAGGGGCAGCTTCAGAACATGATTGCTTACATTCATTTCAGTACCGTTATATCTCATCCTTTCCTACCAAAGCAGAGTGGTCAAAATAATAAGACTGCGGCCGTATTTCTTCTTCGTGGGTGTAAAACCTGATCCCCAACTCTGAGAAAAAGGACTGAAGGTGTCTGAGAAGAAAGTATTTGGAAGAACATCAAGGCCCAAAGGGGAACTGGAGAAACTTACATAATGAGGAGCTTCGTAATTGTATCCTTCATCAAATATTGTTAGGGTGAGCAAATCACGTTCAAAAGTGGACACGGACGAAGTAAAGAATATAAAATTCTGGTCGGAATTTTTGGAAAATGTTGGAAACTTAGAAGTCAATGAGAAGACAAAATTAAGAGTTGGTCATGGACGAGTAACGTATGGAGGTGGTAATTGGATTCCGCTGGCTCAGGATAAAGTCGTGGACAAATTCGTTAACAGTTTCATAAAAACAAGGAACTCTTCGACCGACTACGAAAGTGTAAAGTTTTCAGATAATGTCTCACAGCATGGAGTTTGTTGCATAGTTACTTAGCACGACGCCTTTGAAACAATATGGATCGAATCCCAGTGGGGGGGGGGGGAACCGGAACTTCCCCACCCCCCCCACCCCAACCCGGG
>Ga0123352_10009679_pt1 | contig 15095 bp, 5 predicted proteins | sample TergutLab28metaG_FD_89700 | JGI IMG/M metagenome (GOLD analysis project Ga0123352, IMG submission 89700) | Labiotermes labralis P1 segment gut microbial communities from Petit-Saut dam, French Guiana - Lab288 P1 | ecosystem: Host-associated > Arthropoda: Insects > Digestive system > Gut ... | reverse complement strand
GCTGACCACGTGACACCCCTCTATCCGCAAAAGTTGGCACTAACTTCGCCGACCGGCGGCGGCCGCTCTGTCGGTATAGTTCGCGTGCGGACTAAGGCCACGGAGTTTAGTTTTAGTTTTAGGGGTATGTTGCTCGTACATTTTTAGATAGCCACATTGATAAAGGGTCAGTCGACGGTTCAGGTCTTCTGGATTGTTACTATGTGTGGCAGGTTTCGTGATTTCTGATGACGGATTATATGAAGGCAGTTGGTTGCATGAAAACTGCAGAATTGAGAACCTTAGGGAAACGTTTGTATGAGAGGCAGGTTGCAGCACTGCATAAGGAAACGTGGAAGACAGTCAGAGTGATTTGTCTTCTTCTTCTTCTTCCTCAGTTCTACAACTCTTTGTGAGTTTTGGCTTGCTCAATTATTCCTCTCCATGGTTTCCTTTCCTGTGCCTTCTGCTTCCAATTATTTACTCCCATCTTCCTCAAGTCGTCTCTCACGTCATCATCCCAACAGAGTGATTAGTACAATAAATAAATAAAAATGAAAAATGTGTATGACATATGCGGACTGCGCATTTAAAAAACGGTATTAGCGAGCTCAGTTCCCTATATTTAATATTCTGGAAGGTTGGAATACTGACAATTAATATTATATTCTATTATAAAAAATTTCCAGCTTTTCCCCCTTCATCTTCAAAGGTCTAGGACACTTTGAGCTTTGAAGAAGAAGCCGATATATGTGTTCGAAACGTCTGGAACCAATAGTCTCCTAGTCGTACCGAGGGTTCTGATGGGGAAAACTGAGCAAAAGAGACCACTTGGGAGACGTAGGCGTAGATGGGAGGATAATGTTTAAAGTTAAATTTAAGAAATAGGATAGTGGGCGTGGACCGGATTGATGCGGATGAGAATAACGACAGGTGGTGGGCTGTTGTGAAGACGGTGGTGAACTTCCATGTTGCACAAAATGGGGGGAATTTCTTGGTTAACTAGCAAACTGTTAGCTCCTCAAGAAGGATTCTGCTCCGCGAAGTAAACAGTTTCATTGGTAGATTTGTTAGTTAGTGAATTCTTATATTTTATTTATAGATTATCCCGCCACCAACAGCTCGAAATGTGTGCAGTCTAATGTTACTGGCAGCAGGACAGTAATTTTGCACACTGGTAACTATGTTGAAGGGAGCGATCGTGGACCAGTTTGAAGTACTATCCCAACACCACATTAAGGAGCAGAGAAATCACGAAGAGCCTGTCACGATAGTTTGAATCCCGGCTGAAGATCGAAAGAGGCATCTATCTAATACAAGTCAGATGCATTTTTATATGAGCAAACTTGTTTAGTTCTTCTTCTTCTTTTGTCAACGTGTTGCAGTCTCATACGCAACCTATACATATTCTAAGAGTGTTAAATACGTAGAATCTGAAGTAGCTAACAGCATTCATAAGTTTTATACGTTACTGAAATTGTTACTGATATCTGCACCTGAATGATTCTGTTGTAATTAATCTTATGGCCGAGCGGTTGCTGTATGTACCACCAGTTTTAGCATTAAAAAATTCTACATTCTGCCCACAGAGGATTTATACTTTTAGTATGGCTGTAGCTGAAAAAAAATCGAACCTGTAAAACACACAATGATTATTATTTTATGAAAGTGGCAATTGTTTACTGTGCGGTGCGATTTGGGCCTATAAATACAATGGATTACGTTATAGCGTTAACTTCTCGATGGAATGGAGCTGAGCAGCTTACCATATTACAAGGCCAATAATAATCGTTCTGTCGTAATTCAAGAGAGTTACACATCAGAAAATCACAAGAGCAAACGTAACGAATCCGAACAGTGAACACAGAAGTGCTAATAACGAACTGTACGACAAAATTCCGGTCTAGTGGTTTCTGGGCATGTTCTGAAACCAATGAGTGAAAGAGGGACTTGCCCTTTCAAACATGAGCGCTTATGGGCGGTGACGAAGATTCCTGTGGCCTTTGAAGGAATTCCTGCATCTGACCGATCGCGCAGCCAGAAGTCTGGTACCGTTACGCTTCTCTCTCTCTATCTACACACAGAAGTCCCGTTACATCTACGGTTACAGCTCAATAGTACTAGTCATTCCAATAATATTTCCTTCTTCTACTATCTGTCCTACAGACATTAACCAAGCGATATCATACAGCAAAGATACTAGCGATCACAGATCAATCTAGAGGCGATACTTAGAGGAAGGATTGAAATGAAAATTGAGGGTATACATGGAAATTAGTTTGGATTTAGAAGAGGAAAGGAACTGGGAATGAAACTGGGATGCTGGAATAATATCAGATCGAAATTTGGACATAGAGGAGGAATTGTATGCATACTTTATAAACTGGCAGAAGGCATTTGACCGTGTAAAATGGACCAAATTAATGCAGATCTTAAAGTGAATTGTTATATTTTTTTATGTCCTCTCGCAACCTGTGCAAGGGACGGCCTCATATAGGCGTGATGATACCAGAGGGTGTATAATAAAATTTTGACCTCCTGATGAAGAGCACATGGTGCTTGAAACTTGTAGAGGCATGAAATAATCTTATTGTGAAACAAAAATTTTGTGCATCAAGTTGGTTAATTACTGAGATTAAAAAGGAACTGGTATAGTTTGGTGGAAAAGCAAAGTGATCGGCAAGCTGTACATAGGTCAGATTGTTAAAACTAAAACTGGAACCGCGGGAGACAAGAAGTGTGAAGATTGGAAGAAGAGTTTGACAAGGCAGTTGTTTGTCGTCCATTCTATTCAACTTGTACAGCAAATATTTTACCAACGAAGCTCCTGAAGAGTATGGACATTTCCAAATAGGAGGACAAGTAATTCGCACTGTGAAATATGCAGATGACCTTGTGCTACTGGCTCAGGAAGAACCGGTGCTACAGAACATGTTGTTGAGACTAATTGAATTTGGTAGCTGCTATGGAATAAACATGAATGTTGGAAGAACTAAGGTGCTGAGAATCTCAAGGCAACCAACCATCTCCGATACAGATTATGTTAGATCAAAAACAGAAGGATAATGTACAATGTTTGAACTATTTGGGTAGTATGATAACAAATGATGCGGATGTACACGGGAAATTATATCCAGAATTGCCAAGGCAACAGCAGCATTCAACAAGAAGAAGATTCTTTTCACCAGCAAAATAGAATTAAATTTAAAGAAGAAACTAGTAAAGTTTTACATTTGGAGAATAACTTTGTATGGTGCTGAAACTTGAAAACTTCAGAGAGTGTATATGAAATACCAGGAAAGTTTGGAACGTGTTGCTGGCGAAGGATGAACACAATCATTTGGACTGATTACGGGAGAAATGAAGAAGTATTACAGAGTCAAAGAGGAGAGGAATATCCTACAACCCACAAAAAGAAGGAAGTTTAACTAGAACTGAAACTGCATTCTAAAACGTGTTATTAAAGGAAAGATAGGGCGAAGAAGAAATGTGATAGGAAGAGGAGGAAGAAGACATAAGCAGCTACCGCCTGACCTTAAGGAAAAAAGAGGGTAACGAAAATTGAAAGAGGAAGCACCAGATGGCACACCCTGGAGAATTCCTTTTAGAAGAGGCTATGAACCTGTCGTAAGACAGACAAAAGTATCAGTTTAGTAAGTGCATTCGGAATTGTAGAACCGGGTTTCTGTTTTTGTAATGAGCTAGGACCCTGGAGCCCTGCAAGTTGCCTATATAATTTATACTGGTGGTAAGTGAAGCGGCCGGACCGAGAAGCTAGCAAATTCACCCGAGGGTTGGATTGGTCTAGCGTTTCCTCCATTAAAACGCATTTCACGCGACTGGGGATCAAACGCTGAGTACCAGTTTTCTCACGAAACTTGACGAGGGGGTAAATATACAAGCACATATTCAGCCATGCAATTTCACTATACCCACATTCTGGCTATCCGATGCTCTTTATTTAAAAACATCGGCGATGGGGCGAAACCCCCACATTTTGATGATTCTGGAAAGGTGGGTACTGTACTGTACTGTACTGTACTAGCCTAGAATTAAAGAGGTTTGACGTCGGTCCCACCCTTCGCAAACAGTTTTACAATTATGTAGATAGAGAGATAGATGATAGATAGATGGATAAACAGATAGATAGATAGACAGATAGATAGGTAGATAGATAGATGGATGTCCAGAAACATAGATACATAAATACTGTAGCTAGACAGATGCATAGACCGATAGGTGACATATATATAGACCCATAGATTTATTAGTTGAGCCAAGTATATATAATGTTACACTAAAATACCTACGGTGCTGCGCCTGCTGACACCAGGTCTCTTTTGCAGTGAGCAGCCCATTCAAACTTAATAAGCAGAAACTAATATTGCTAATCTACTTACCACTAATTTTCTAACAGTTACAGCTGTCACAATACCTCCTCAAGTAATCGTGATTTTTTTGTAGCGCTCCCACTTACATCTGACCTCACACAGTTACGCCCAATTCCTCTTGTAATATTACCAGTAACAAGCAATAAATCTGCCACGGTAATGAAAACCAGTCATTAGGAGACAGGAGTACAATCAACTACCGAAACTTCTTGTCCAACAAGAATATCTCACATAATTGACAAATTTATAACATAGAGTGGGACCGCGGTAGCACAGTGGTTAAGGTGCTGTGCTACAAATCGGAAGGTCGCTGGTTCGATTCCAGATGGTGTCATTGGAATTTTTCATTCACATAATCCCTCCGATTGAACTATGTCCCTGGGGTCGACTCAGTCCCTAACAGAAATGAGTACCAGGAGCATTTCCTGGGGGTAAAGGCGGCCGGTGCGTAGGGCTGACAACCTTTTCACCATCCTGTGCCGTTGTCATGTAATCTAGAACCCTCTGGGCCACTGCAGTCCTGTAACGGGACTGATTTACCTTTATAACATAAATTAAAAAAATAAATAAAAAATAAACATTTTATAAATTTTTCAAATATCGTGAGTTAAAGAGGAATCTCCTTTTTTGGGAGCTGTGGCGCCGCATCAGTTGGTGATTGGCGCCCGACGTTTCGAGAGAGAATATGATTTTCATCTTCAAGAGCCGAACGTCCAAACATCGACCAGCAAACAGCCACTCAAGAGATGCCACATTCCAGAAGGACGGAAACCGCAGCAGAACTGGAGAGAAAGCCCAAAGACACGTATTGCATTAAGGAAAGCGTGACATCTAACGGATGTGCAAGAAATGTAGTCCCACCGACATACTGCGTGCGTTGCCAATCTACTCTCTACTGGAAACTGGATACACTACTTGACCCACACGCTCGGTCACTGAGGAAATTCACCCTTGGCAATTCACATACCTACTGACCGCAACTTAAATCCTGATTCACCTTTTGTCTATATCACACCATGAAAATTCCACTATCTGAATATACTTAATTTTTTCTTGCTTAACTGGATATAGCATTTTAGAATAAGTAATCTTAAACTCTTTCTTTTCCCCCGTTAATACCCAGCTCGAATTTCCATATTTCTTCTGTAGATTTACTGCTTCATTCGCGCTAAATTTCACAGCCCCCATTCAGAGTAATTTATGTTTCATTCGTATAAGCTACATCTACTTCCAATGGCCGCAGATCTACTCACTTTTACTACTTTTCTCTTTTCCCTTCCTGGATCTTAATGTAATTGCACTTGTTTTGCATAATGGAAAAAATACATCAATTGGTTAGTAGTTCGAATACAAACTTTGAATTAGAAACAGCAAAACCAGAATTTCGGAGATCAAAATTTTGAAAGTTTTGTAATAGGCGTGTACCTGGATATTTATTCTGTAAAACAGAAGAAAGCAGGTACCTGAATATTTATTTTGTACGAGAGGACAAGGCAGGTACCTGGATATTTATTCTGTACGAGAGGACAAGGGAGGTACCTGGAAATTTATTCTGTACGAGGGGACAAGGCAGGTACCTGGATATTTATTCTGTACGAGGGGACAAGGCAGGTACCTGAATATTTATTCTGTACGAGAAGACAAGACAGGTACCTGGACATTTATTCTGCAAACAGAACAAGACAGGTACCTGAATATTTACTAAAACATTAATTAATATACGTCACGCACAACTATTTAATGTGTATGAGTCTCGTACACATTAAATAGTGGTGCTTGACATATATTAATTAATGTTTTAGTATATCCCTAGCACATCGTGATGTCTTCCATCAAACCTGAATATTTATTTTGTACGAGAGGACAAGGCAGGTACCTGGATATTTATTCTGCAAACAAAAAGGCAAGTACCTGAATATTTATTCTGTACGAGAGGACAAGGCCTGGATATTTATTCTGTAAAAGAGGAGAATAAAATTTTTACTTGTGGTTGGTGACAGTGAATAAAAATCTAACAACAGAACATGTGAAGTCAGCAAAATGGAGATGTTACGTCACTGGAACCACTCAATAAAGACACATCATGTTACTGTTGACCCTGTGGTGGTTTTTCTGGGCGGTGTATAGGCATGGGTAACCACATACGACGTTTGTGATACATACCGAATAATTTTCTAGTTTCCATTCACATATCACTTAAGCTGTAGTCAAGAAACATACACTGCAGCAATGAGGACAATTACGCAACTCCGTAATTAATGCTTCCTGCGAACAGAAAACAATGTAGACAGAGCGGCCGGGCTCGTATTGTTACGTTCTTTCCGGATAAGTTCTTCTGTTTGTATCTTTCTCTGGATTTGCTGTCTTTAGAGCAACAACGACACTTACAGCGCTCTTAAAATGGTGTGCAGTTCTTTAATTAATCTAGGCGGATGTCTTATCTGTGGAATGTAAATACTGTATTCTGTGACATACGGTGTAACGAAGAGCATGCAGGTATGTCAATGAACTGTTTGAAGAAAGAACTTTATCTAAATATCGCGCCATCTTTACAAAGACCAGGCTACGGGATGGAAGACTGAGAACTCGTGGTGCGATTCCTGGTAGGGGCAAGAGATTTTTATATTCACTAAAGCGTCCAGACCTGATACGGGCCCACCTTGGGTACAGGGTTTTTTTTTCTCGAGGTAAGTTGTCGTAACTGAAGGTGATCACTCACATCTATCTAGCACTGAAGTTACGAATGCATGGGTATATAACAATGCCTCGATGGCCTGTAAATGGACAGTCTTAACTCCAGCTTCGTTACAAAGACTTGACCGATAACTACAGTGTAGACCAAAAAGGCACACTTTTGTAATAGAGTTGCAATAATATTATAATAACCACTAATTACTACATGTTTCATGAATACAGTACATTGTATAAAACGACAGTTGTGTACAATGTATTGTATTCCATGAGAATGGGCCAATGAGGCCCTAAAACGTATGGCAGTTAGTGGTTAATATAGTGTTACTGTAACTCTAATACAACAGTGTGATCTTCTCTTATAATAAAACCAACGAGATACACAAATTTCTCAAATTTATTTTTTGGAATAAAACTCAACATGTTTCGGACAGTTTCTCCGTCCTTCGTCAGAAGTTTTTCACTGTGCACGCGGCAATGCTATATGTCAGAAAAACTGTATGGCATATACCTCTGTTGTGTCTACAGTGAAACACTCCTGACGATGAAAGGAGAAACTGTCCAAAACATGTAGAGCTTTATTTCAAAAAATAAATTTGAGAAATTTGTATATCTCGTTGGTTTTATTATACGAATATATGACGATGCACGGTGACCTGAATGTCAAAAATAACAGCGTGCATTTGTTGTCTTAACCTCTTAAACGTCGAATTAAATCCCATCTGCCATTTGCTGGAATTATTAGGAGCTCACCATATTCTCCACTTTAGCAGGATAAGGGCTAAATGGTAGTAACTGAACTGTAATGCACGGAATGGAAAATGTGAAAAGACTGGAAGGTTTGAGTTATTTGAGAATTATTATTATTATTATTATTAATTGTTATTTTAATTTTGAATATAGTGAAAACTGGTGAATATACTTTCTTTCTCTTGCGGCGCTGCGGCCCATCGCGAGCCATGGCTTCCTCATTCATGAGGTTTATAGTTCACACACAACGACGCACCGCAGTCGGTAGGACTCCTCTGGACGAGTGATCAGCTAGTCGCAGAGACCTCTACCTGACAGCACACAACACTCACAACAGACTTCCATGCCCCCGGTGGGATGCGAACCAACATTCTCAGCAGGCGAGCGGCCGCAGACCTACGCCTTAGACCGCGCGGCTACTGGGACCGGCGATGAATATATTCTGTAGGTAAAATCTGGAAACCTTTAACGTAAGAAGAGGTGGTAGGGCAGGATTTTACTCCTGTCCTGTATGTGGTTAATGATGTCATTCACATAAAACATGTATCACATTGCAACAAACGATTGTGATTTAACTAACCATATAAAATGGACAAATATAAGTGCCACGAAATTTATAACTGATAAATCTGAAACGCTTGGTTCTGAAATTAGAGGAACTTGTAGTTTGCGGACTATGGCACCGGTGTGACTGTTGCAGAAATGTAAAACCAGCAAGAAACACAGCACTGAAGACATTTGCGACAACACATGAAAGACAGGTAAATCCAAAGCACGCTTCTGTGATAACGCAGTATGCATCGAAATGGCGTTCTGTGTGAGACACAAAATTATGAACGTTTTCGTCAGTCACGAATTGCATGCTTCGTCTGACATCTGGTGTGCGTAAAGGTAAACGGGCCAGACGTATTTCACGCAAAAAATTCAAAACATGATGAAACGTCACGCCGTTGAATTCATCTGTGCTTTTGTTACGGACAGGAGTACCTGTAATCTCCCAGCTGCTGTCCATTCTGGAACACTTCTTTGTATCTCTGCATTTCTAGGTATTAATTGTAGGCAGGTTATCACTCCTTTTTATAGGCCACGAAGGCCCTTAGGGTGAGTAGAGGTATAGCTCTACTTTTTCTAGGACCTCGGCGCACTAGATAGGGGTTGGGGGGGTCAGCCCCACGCCCCTGCCGCCTATACCCCCGGAAAAGACCCGCTACCCATTTTACAGGAGGCTGGGTGGGCCCCAGGGCCGATCTGGACGGACGGAAAATCTCGTCCCCAACCGGGATTCGATACCGGACCGCCAAGCCCGTATTCAGTCGCTATACCAACTGAGCTACCGGGCCCACAGGTATTAACTGTAAATTTATAAAATGTTATATTTAGTAATTATTTAAAAACTGAAGTTTATAATTGATTGGGTTCGTCTGGGACAGGACGGAATTCAGTGGAGAGCTGTCGTTCATACGGCAATGTGTAACCTATTTGGTTTCCATAAAGAGAAGAATATTCGTGACTAGCTCAGAGACTAATAACTTCTCAAGACAGCATCTGCCTCATGAAGCTGATATGTCTACAACGTCACGTCAAGATAGGCGTATGTGCTCGTTGTGTTTCATTTAGCACCTCACCGCGAAGACATGAGTGGAGGCGTCATCGTGTTCATTAACGTTGGTATCAGGTGGAGACGAGTGGTTAGCTTCACGCCCAGTCCATTTTATTCCCGGGGGAAAAGCTTTCAATGCTCACTGGACTGAAGGTTCTGGAGGGGACCCCAGTCTGGACGCCGCGGAAAAGGGGAAGATGTCCAACCTGCTGGGATTCGAGCCCCAAGTCCTCGGTAACTGTGTTGACTGAAAGCCCCTTGCTCTGTCATATGACATAACAATGAACACTTACCTTAAAAGTACTCACGTTCAGTGACTTAACAGTACAAGGCTGCAAATTATTAATATGACTTGCGAAACAGAACTTTAGTGACTGAATTGACTCCTGAAGATTACCCTGCAGACAGGCCTAGAAATTGTGTTAAGGACTGCAAACAAACTTCATCAAGCCCTTCCTTGTCGGCTGCTTCCTTCACTCTAGACTTCCGGACATTCACGCTGGTGTCCCGGGTGCAAAGAGAGAAGCGTTTTAACTGCACATGGTTCTAGTTTTACCTTAAGTTGTGCTGGCATGTAGCAAATTCATGACAACTGGGAGGCGTGGCAACATCGGACAAGCGGAGGTCACGGTCGGTAGAAAGTCAAGGGGCCAAGAAAAGGCAGGATGGAATGAGGTGCCGTGAATAACAATTCTAGTTACTAGTCAGGCTTCCTTTTGTTTTTACCCGCATCGCTATGTAACTGGACATCTGAAAACACCACTGCAGTGTACGCAGACTCATTTCACTACAAAAAATAATATCTTCCGTCTAAATGTCCCGTTTCATTAAGACAGTGTATCATTACATGTACTTCGGATGTGTCGTTCACAAAAAGTTATACAGGTTTTGTAACATCGACATTTTTTCCAGTCTGTCGGAAATATACGAAAGGAAATGTCACGTAAGTCATGCTAAGTCGTTTGTTAGACCGTTCTTATGGCTACGGGTACGCCTTCCTATTCGGCACTCATCGGACGCTGCGACACTGTCGTAACCTCTGATGCACGCACACAGAGTTGTTTTTGTGACCCTACAGTCCATCGCGGGCCTAGACCGCACCACTATTAAAGTTTTAGGATCACAACAGACATAAACAGACTGTAGGACTCTTCTGAACATGAGGTCAGCTTGTTGCCGAACCTGCTACCTACACAACACGCAACAAACGTACGATATGAAAATTCATGTTCTCAGCTTGATTCGAAACTGCGATCCCAGCAATCGAGCAGCAGCAGACCTACGCCTTAGACCGCACGGCCGCCGGGATCGGCCACACGCTTTTATGCACGTACGCCCGTAATTAATTGAGCAGTATTAATTAACTCTTCCACTTACAAACTTCTCATAATGTTGTTAAGACTGACACTTCTCTGGTGTTGAACTCTTACATGGAAGATCATACTATTAATTTTAAACTGGAATTCCTCTTATATCATATTAATTAGGACAAATTAGTTAGAGCTGAATTTTGCACAGTGTTTGAATGCGCTTTTCTCTGCAGCAAAAAAAGGTGACGCCATAATATCCATTATTGCAAGTTCCAAATATTTCTACATAAGATATAATAAGTTATTCTTTTGTTTTAGGTTCGTACAGCCCTTCATCACACAGCAATGCTCGTCATAGTTCTGGAATTGACGCCACGTCAGTCTCTCTGGACACGAGCGGAAGGACGACTGCGGCCAGTGTCGTCGTAATGAGCGGAGAAACCGTGCCAACACACACACAAACTGCAAATCAGTCATTGCATTTCAATAAAGACTTTATCAAGCCCGAATTAGTCCAGTCAGCTTCTGTTTCTGCAGATTTTTTTGAAAATGCAGCCGTTGAAGAGAACATAATTGAAGAAGCCGGCCCAGAATTGTCTTTATCAACACAACGACTGGCAAGATCGATAGACTCTAAAATTTCATCGGCTCAAACATTAGAAAATTTGGCACTGGCGTCCAACAGAAAGGATAACTCACTTGAATCATCCGATAAAAATACTGATCATTTGTATACAAACGAAGTGGATAACGGAGTCGGTGTAAAAGGGGGGGAATACTACAGACAGATTCAGCCAACAAAAACCATATCAGTCCAACAAGATGACAGAGCTAGTATAGTTGAGACAACATCGCTGGACGGGAGATTGTTTGACGGTGACAACCATTCGGGGGAAGAGTATGGGGCTCCGCGGGGGAGATCCCTCTCCTTGACGGAGCCCGAAACCCCGACGGTTTCTGTAGACGGAACGAAGAAAGTGAATGCGTCTCAGATAATGGAGGAGTCGACAAGGAAGGTGGTTGAAACACCGGGATTGCCGTTTGCTTCTTTTCGAAGCAATTACGAAGAACGTAAGACGAATCCGGACATACAAGACATCATCACCGGCATTGTAAAGCTCTTGAACGGCAATGTGAAGGTACAAGCTAATCCTAACTTACCACCAGGAGGTATAATGGGCGCTGGGAGACCTCTGCGTCCTTTGAGCACAAGGATCAACAACAGAGGTCCTCCAAGAATAACAGACGTGCCTCCTCTTCCACCGGACTTCGATACGACAGGTCCTCACCCGGAACTGAGTCATCAGCCACATCCACTAATACCTTTGCAGACTTCTTCCCGGTTACCACCACCCTACCCTTTCGATCGTCCTCCACCAATTGCCCCGCTTCCGCCTCAACCATCAGAAAATCACCATTCTGCCGATCACCCTTTCCTGACTGGAGTTCCTCTGCCAGAACAAGTTGTTCCGGTGTCAGTTTCAAATAATGGCAACAGACCTCCTGGAAATCAGGGCATTGTTAGACCTCAGAGGCCGAGACTTCCACGACCCAGACCTTCAACGAAACCAAATACAAACAACAACAGAAGACCCCAACCGATACCATCAACAGATATGGAACAACTGTCACCAACGCATAAAACAGGGATACATAAAAACACACAGGTGGAAGAAAACAAAATGTCGACAAAACTGGTGGAAGATCAGGGAAATAAGGATGACGAACGCGAATTCACAACTCCTCAGGCTCCAGCAACATTGCAAGAGGATGAGAAATTCGTCATAAATACAAACACAACCGCGTCAAAATCGCAAGCACCTCCAGTCGACATGCCATCCTTTATGAACGAAGAAGATGGGCCTGTTACAACAGAAGACACAGGAGACGAAATGCCCGAGAAAACAAAGGAAGAACAAGTTAAACACACCAGCAGTATAGAAAGTTCCGCGCTTGACAGTTCAACAGAAGAACCGAAAATAATTGCAACAGTGACATCATCTTCATCCACAGTGAATGAAGCAACGCAAGAAGCTTTGTCTGTTTTGTCTGAATCGACTAACGCAGAGGAAGCAGTGATGCCCGGAGGGTCTAAACCTGAAGAACAACATCTTGAGCCATCAAAAGGCGTCGGAGTTGCGACGCCGGTGCTAGAGTCGTCCATGCAGGAAATTCTCACGCACGACTCCACAACGTACAGTGAATGGGACGGGCTTCAGAGTGCTGCGACTTCCGCGAGAACACCGACTTCGTTTCTACCATCAATACTGCCTTCAAGCAGCGGGGAAATACTATTGGGAGTTACGAACAGCAGCAGCTCGGCTCTGGAAAAGCTCAAACAAACGGGAGGCAAGTCCAAAATGTAACAGTTGTACATAGGTCTAGCTTCTGCATTTTGGTTCCAGCTGGCTTCTAATTGTGATTCAGGGTGATTTTAAATCACAATAATAATAATAATAATAATAATAATAATAATAATAATAGCGATAAATTCGTTGTAATCTCATGAGACAGAAATGTGATTAAAAAGGAAACCGAGATATAAAGATCTTACAATAAAAATACAGCGCATGTGGAATGTAAAAACAAAGGTGATACCAGTAATAATGGGGGCGATTGGGACTATTTCAAAGTCATTAAGAAAATACGTGAGCAACATACCAGGGAAACGAAGTCAAGGAACTCCAGAAAACAGCCATATTGGGCACTGCACACATACTTCGGAAAGTACTGATGTAAAAGTACAATAGATTCAACACAAACTAAAGATATAAGCAACATGAATAGTAACAACAGAATAGCTGTAACACTGTATTCCTTAGGGACATAGTTTGTGTCAGGAATATAAGTATAAATACCCTGCATAAAGTTGACGATGATGATGGTGATAATAATAATAATAATAATAGTACAAAATGGCTACATGTTTCGGTTAGCTAAATTATCCGTCAGCAGGCAGAATATAAGAAATAAAAAGGATGGCTTATTGCCGCAATTTATAGTTTGAGATGGCGAAATTTAAAATAGGCAATGCTACAAATAACGTACTGTATACAACACAAATTGATCTGCAGCTTAAATGTAATAGTACATAATACATGTTATGTATATTATGTAGTGCTACATATTGTAAGGGGGCAAGCGGCAGCGCGATTGGTTGAGGCACTGCGCTACAAGCCGGAAGGTCGCGGGTTCGATTTCCGATGGTGTCATTGGAATTTTTCATTGATATAATCCTTCCGGCCACACACTATGGCCCTGGGGTCGAATCAGCCTCTAACAGAAATAAGTATCGGGAATGCTTCCTGGGAAGTAAAGGAGGCCGGTGCGTAAGGCTGACAACCTTACCACCTTCATGTGTTGACTGTCTTGAAATATGAGGGTCTCAACCTCCTGGAACCCTCCAGGTCTGTGCAGAGATTGCTGTACTTTAGCTATTGTAAATTTCGATATCTCAAATTACAAACTGCACCAATATAACTTATTTTTTTCTTCCTGATGACGACTTCTGTATCTAGCCGAAACAGCTAGCTATTTTTGATTTTTAAGAACGAAGTTACTTTTAGACGGAATACAATGGTACTATTATCGTGATACTGTAAACACAACGGGAACGAACTACCTTAGGAGAGATGCTGAATGCTCCACTTCTAGACCTCTTTTGTGTAAACGGAAATATGTTTTTTGAGGGTTGCTTGACCGTGCATCTTCATCATGAAATAAAGTGAAATGCCAACTTGATGCAACAGTGTAATTTATTGAAGTTTCTTTAGCTCGACATGTTTCGGGCTCATACGTCATCATCAGAAGCATTAGATGTTGAGTTGCAGCATTTGGTTTTCTGCACCGAGTCGCACTGCACCATCCGCACCGTACACACGACCTACGCTGCGGCTCTCAGGACCACAACCCATCTACAGACTCGGTGCAGAAAACCAAATGCTGCAACTTAACATCTAGTGCTCCTTTTGATGGGCGTATGAGCCCGAAACATGTCGAGCTAAGAATACATCAATACAATTACATTGTTGTGTCAAGTTGGAAATATGTTATAAATCTTATGTGCAGATAGGATCGTTTTTTCATGTTAGAACACGAAATCACACTCATAACTGAACTAATTGGATCACTGAAAAAATAAATATTTCTGGGAGATGTATGTACGGATGAAATATTGTGAGATGTTAGCAACAAAATGCAGGAAAATGTTATGATTGGAATTCGGTTTTTTTAAATACAAATGATGTTATGTTACTTTGACCGCCTCTGTGGTCTAGTGGTCAGAGTTTCTGGCTACAGATACAGAGGTCCCGGGTTCGATCCCCGGCGCTACCAGATTTTCTGAGTAGTAGTGGGTCTGGAACGGGGTCCACT
>Ga0123352_10009678_pt1 | contig 15095 bp, 8 predicted proteins | sample TergutLab28metaG_FD_89700 | JGI IMG/M metagenome (GOLD analysis project Ga0123352, IMG submission 89700) | Labiotermes labralis P1 segment gut microbial communities from Petit-Saut dam, French Guiana - Lab288 P1 | ecosystem: Host-associated > Arthropoda: Insects > Digestive system > Gut ... | reverse complement strand
GGTTACGGAGATAATGGCCAGAGAAGTTTGAAACTTTGACAGCTGTTACACACTTATTGATTACCAAATACATATTAAAACTGGCAGGAATATGTGGTTTCTATAATGTTAATATATGTACTTAACATGTAATTAACATATGAGTGACATAAAGCCATTAAACTGAACTACATAAACACCCGCAATAACGCCGTGGTCGTTCTTAGGGCTCCAAGCACTTTACATGGCGTTTCCAACTCCCGTACAAGCAACTAACAGGCACGATTAACACTGCATTCCACTCTCAAGGTCATCAATGCTGTCGCGCGATGCATCAGCTGTGCAGGTTGCAGTATTTGGAACCGCAAGAAGCCCCCACTTTTCTCAGGCCATTATCTCCGTAACCGTTCAACTTTGGATATAGGTGTTTCGGGTTATATCGGTATACCTTAACATAAGGAACACTCTCCCGAAGTCTGGCACATTCCTCCTGGGACACCCTGTGTATATATATATATATATATATACACACACACACACACACACATATATATATAAATTTTTTTTTTCTAAAAAAATCCAGCAACACACCAGTAATTAATGGCTGAACTCTCTAATCAGCACCAGCTGTAACAATTTGATAGAACAGTGAAATGTCATGGGCCTGTAGTCCATTTCTGGTTAATAAAGCTTTCTGGATCATCCAGTGCTAGGTGTCACAAATTCACTGTATTATGTTTTAACTTCATCCTATGTCCCTGGGATTTCACTATTCAAAATCTACATTCTGCACTTTGTGCCACATCTCTGCAGCTAGTACAGCAAGCTTTGAGTAACAAATCAAGACTGCTGTGCTGCAGCAGCAGAAGCCATGCCATGACCCAGATGTCTTCTATTAAATAACTGACATAATACCTTAAGTCTCATACTTAAAACAAGTGCATACTGACATTTCACTTCCAACGGTTCTGATGCTGGCTTATCTGCCAACTCAGCCATCCCCACTTCCCCATCCCAATGGTAAAATTCTAGGTTAAAAAAATAATGTAAAAAGTCCAAAGACTTGCAAAAGGTAGCTACATACATGCTCAAAATGCAGCCTGAAAGATAAATATTTTTGTCATGTGATACTATTCAGTGTATTCTGAATATGGCAGAATAAACTGTAGAAATTCAGTTTACGGGGGGACCGTGGTAGTACAGTGGTTAAGGTGCTATGCTACAAATCTGAAGGTTGCTGGTTCGATCCCAGCTGGTGTCGGTGGATTTTTCATTGACGTAAAATCCTTCTGATTGCACTATGGACCTGGGGTCGACTCAGCCTCTAACAGAAATGAGTACCAGGAGTACTTCCTGGGGGTAAAGGCGGCTGGTGTGTAAGGCTGACAACCTTACCACCATCCTGTGCCATTGTCACGTAATCTGGGAACCTTAACTTCCTGGAACCTTCTTGGCCTGTCCAGGCCTGTAACGGGACTGCTTTACCCTTAATTCAGTTTAAGGCAATACTCAACATACATCTGGGGCATGGTATTCTAGCTACTCAAACAAGACCACACCACATTTGGAAATATCAGCAGCTGGTTCTCATGCGCAGATCTATGTTGGCTTGTTCATAACCTGTACATATGTTCATGGAACTTGTAATATCCTGTACTGAAACTCACACAGCTGTTTGATGAATGGCTGGAACTCTGTATTGCTGCTTAGGGGCAGCAATGAACATTTCAGTGGAGCTACCACTGGAGGAAGAGCCAGGAACTGCAAAGGAAAATTTGATACGACTTTAATAGCATCCAAAACATCCAGTTGAACAAAATGAGATCTGATTTTGAACAACAAACTTTTTCATTTATTTTTAGCTCATATGCCTCAGACAACGTACATATCCAGAATCTGATGTGTGTGAATAATGGTATATGGACAAAAGACACAGAATGTCTTTCACAACTACAGATACATCTTCACACAAAGGAAAAGTACATGACATAACAAACTACAAAATCTCAAACATACCTGAACTTTATAAACATCTGAAATCCTCAAGCGGACAATGTGGTTACACAGTATAATTCAGAACTTTGGTTTCAAATGACTTCCATCCAAATCTCTTAATGTGTAATACACATCTTGAACCATGTTATATACCCATCATCTGGTCAAGGGACACTGTTCACAGTCCAGTACACTTGTTAAGGGGGGCAAACTCAACATCTCAAAACTGGATTGACACAGCATCATCACATGCCTATAACACAATAATCTAAGAGCTGTCCAGACAAAATGGTCCAACTCTCCACTTGTCTAGTCACATGACATGGAGATGTAGATGCTAACAGAATCGACAAACCTATAGCCTTCTTAGAAGCACATTAAAGCAGGAGCTCAGTCATTATGCTCATGTTCCTGGCACCTCCAGTCTGCATTCACACAGTTAGGTTAATTTTTTCTTATACTAACTGACGAGAAGCACTAATTTCTCAAATTTACTTTTGGAATAGGACTCTACATGTTTTGGACAGTACCTCTGTCCATCATCAGTAGTCTAGCACTGTACACACAGCAATAGGTATAGGTCATACATGTTATGCTGAATGCTTGCTAGCAAGCAGTCAGCATAACCTGTATGACCTAAATTTGAGAAATTAGTGCTTCTCGTTGGTTTTATTATAAGAATATATCACGATGCACAGTCCCCAGAATGTCAAATTAAGTTAATTTCTTGTGCTGGGAACTCAGCCCCTTATGTGAGGCAGGTAAGTGAATGTGAAGAGCGTTCAAGCCTAGCAAACACTTTACCCAGTTTATAATTTATCAGCACCTGGCAAGTGTAGTGCTGAAATCAGTGCTAGACTGTTACTCTCAGAGTGACAGAGCATTTCCAGCATCTGCTGTAACAGCTCATAACATTTCTTCATAATTGGACACAGCTTCATCACTTCCACATCTGAGTGGCTTAACAGTCTGGGAAGCTTCAAGCTGACCACATGGTACTTTACACACTACTTTCTGTAAAATCCCCCACTACGTTCTTACCGTTCTCTGTTCATCTCCTTCACGGATCCTGAAGTTATGTTCGAACAAGGCATACATGATTCGTCCAATACCAAAGGATGGTTCCACCACATTGGGTATTATTTCCTCGACATGGATTGTTTTCTGGTGTCGTTTAATGGACACCATTTCAGGAGTCACCTGGAAATCTGAACCTTCTATGACGATGACATAAACCCTGAATAATAAAACACAAATAAGATCAATACTGTGACAAAGCAAGACTGAAATAACTGGGGAGAGAGAGAGAGAATTATGACTGGAATAGGTCATGCAGAAATCAAGAGTATAGTGATTAAGACATATTAAATAAATGGATGATGAACAAATGAACAAGGGCAGTATTTACAATGCAGAGATATGATAAAGAACAAGAACAAGTTAAATTACAAGGCAAAGGGCAAATGGAAGCTAGTGACAAAAGACGGGTTGAATAATTATGGTGGAATAAAAAGTTTTAATATCACTTTGCAACGTTACTGCCTGTAATCTCAGTGCCGTGGACCGCAGACAAAGTGGAGATGATATGAGCTCATATTTCTTCCACACAGATGTGTAGAGAGTTCTATCTTACCCAGTATCTGCCAGAGACTTTTCCATCTCTGCCAAGCCAATCTCATCCAGCTGTGCCACATGGTCTAGTATAGCTTTTGCATCCTTTTTGAAGACTTTTCCAATGGCACCTTTGTTGATTTGAGGTTCTGTGACAAAATCCAACAAAATACAGACACTAAAATATTTTAACCCTTCACTATGCCCACTGAAGTAGATGCTAATGGTTAGAGACACATCCAACATAGCATAGTAAGTTCACTTAAAACAAGTAAATTACAGTATGGACACATTCCAATTCACTGGAACAGTGGTATAAACAAATTATGTAGAATGTATAGGTTATTTGATAATTTATGGCCCGTGGAGTTTTCAAGTGCAAGACTAGGAGCGAATCAATTTTACAGTGACAGCAGATGGGCAGAAAAAATAAAACAAAATAACCCATCCTTGCCACCTCATGTAAAGGGTAGCCCTCTCTGCCATCTTTGCTAAGTTCTTCACCAGTCAGAAAATAGCAAATGACCCGTATCTATGTGAAGAGGAATCGTTTTCTTCTTCCTCATAAGTACAAAATTTCATTGTCCCACAGGAGTGTTTCTTGAAATTTATTAATGATGCCATAGTTTGTAATTACTTACAGGCAATCAGATCTAAACAGATGTTTAATTACCACTTAAACACAAATTACAAACGTAAGCCATTTCTGATCATTCTTTAACAAATCGTAATGTGTCCTTATGTGGCTTGTACACAGAACAGTGTTCCACAGGTTACAAGTTAGTACAGTGCACTGGTAAGTTGTTTATATTTGATTAAAATAAAAAGTGTTTGGCAAGATGTACCACTTCATACCCACTATTTTTAACACTCAAAGTAGTGTAAGCATTATGAAGAATCTTTCTGTAACAGGAACTATCAGAATTTTACAATAATTATTTCTCTGTTATATACATATCTATCCATATATAAGATGACCCCTTTCACAATTTTACATTTTCAGGAAACATCCAAGCAGAATTTGTCAAACTTCTGCATTTGTCAATACAGTAGGCCCTAACAGCAGAAGCCATAAATAATCCTTCTTCTGGAAATCTATTTCCCAGAAGATATACATTTCATGATGCTTGCAAGGTCTAAATGTCCCCTCATAGTCTACAGAGGGGACAGGTACACAGGATTCTATTCCTGTATAAATGCCCAAATATTTTGTAATAATGCTCTCCAAGGTACTCTACCCTACAACACTTTTAAATATTTCTTCCACCATCCACACTGACATTTTGTATCATCTGCAGTAGCATTCACTGTCATAGGACTCTGGATGAAAACACCAGTTTTTTAATATCCAATGCAGGAAATGTCTCCCCAGTTTAATATTAACAATTTGTAAATGTACACCTGCACTTCAATAAAACAGATCTCAAGAACTGTTTTAGAAACTTCTCTTAATTCCTTTACTTCTGTTTATTTTTTATTACTGTGTATATTGTCTAATTTCATTAACTGTTTTTGCGTGACCTTTCTATTTTCCTTTTTCCCTTTGTGCATGCTGACTAACAGCAGTTAAAATACGTTTAAGTGTCATGAAATTCACTTTATTTCTATTGTATACCATGGAAAACTTCTATCTGGGATAATCTCATCTGCCTTCAGCTCTACAATTCAGGAGCCATTTCAGAGCAACAGGCAGGCACACCTGTCATATTTTCCAACCCAGTTCTGCATGAATTTCTCCTCTCACATGCCACACTGCCCACCTGGGTTATAATGTCAGGAAATGGACTCGATATTTTGTGCCATAAATGGGATATTATTCTGAGGACTATACTATTATGGTTAACAGTGATGAATTAATTGGTACCATAGAGAATCTGACGCAGGAGACAAGGTGGCACATGAACTTACGTTGTTATAACTGAACTTGACTGTTATTTCATACATCTTCAAGTAATGATCATCCTAATGATGAAGGGCGAAGGTACAACTTGTGAGATTCCTCACTATGCAGTTTCTCAGCTGCCTGTTACTTCCCGTTCTTTGATCCACATAGTCCCATTGGCACCCCTCAGCTCCAACATCCTCTACCTATGCTATTCCCATTTTCCGAGACTACGTGTTTAGACAATATGCGCTGTATACACACTTCAAAAGTAGCATCTATAAACAGGCAGCCACAGTAACAGTTTGGACTCTCACCTGTGACATCAACAACCTTTGGTTCAGCAAGTCTCTTCTCTGCTGCTAACCGCACACCTGTAGCTTTGGTGTGCTGAGTTAGGTCAAAAGCAGACCTGTCAGCACACCCCACACACTCGACCCAGCCCTGAAAAGCAAACATTTTTTTTCTATAATTACTTGTAACTGAACACTGACCAGCCAGCCAATTCTCATTTTCTGTCCCACAATGAACTTCAACACAGTTTGTATCACCAGCAATACTCCTGACATGCACTTTACTACTGCCTTATCACACACTGCACAGGGGCTGGCCTGGGATCAACACCAGAACTTTCCAATGCTAGACTGGCAACTAACTGCCTTGCAGCATATAAGTTACTAAACATACCATTTGTACAGTCAAGGAGATGGCAAACGTGCTTGGTTCTTGCTCTCCACCACAAAGAAAATGACAGTAATTACAAAATCATAAGCAAGGTTAATTTAAGCAGAACCAATGACATGCAATGAAAGCATGCGAACAGGAGGAAATTAAATTAAAATAGTATTCAGTGGCTAGACTAAAACGTCAAATAATAAGAATATCCACCCACACACACATCCACAGTAAAAATAGTAATGTTATTCAATTACCTGTGCATTAAAAAGACAAATTTCCTACCTGGTCAGCAATGAAAAGTGAAAAAATTGTTCGAATTCTCATGACTAGTGCAGAATATTTTAATACTGGGTGAATGATATGATTAAGAAACACTTCATTATGTAACTGCCGACAGTCTCATAAGTTTTTTGGACATGAAAGCCACAACAGCATGGCTGAGACAGTGACCAAGTTATAAGTTGGACATGAGAGCCACAACAGCATGGCTGAGACAGTGACCAAATTATGGGTTGGACATGGGAGCCACAACAGCTTGGCTGAGACAGTGACCAGGTTATGGGTTGGACATGGGAGCCACAACAGCTTGGCTGAGACAGTGACCAGGTTATGGGTTGGACATGGGAGCCACAACAGCATGGCTGAGACAGTGACCAAGTTATGGGTTGGACATGGGAGGCATAACAGCATGGCTGAGACAGTGACCAAGTTATGGGTTGGACATGGGAGGCACAACAGCTTGGCTGAGACAGTGACCAGGTTATGGGTTGGACATGGGAGGCACAACAGCATGGCTGAGACAGTGACCAAGTTATGGGTTGGACATGGGAGGCACAACAGCATGGCTGAGACAGTGACCAAGTTATGGATTGGACATGAAAGGCACAACAGTTTGGCTGAGACAGTGACCAGGTTATGGGTTGGACATGGGAGGCACAACAGCATGGTTGAGACAGTGACCAAGTTATGGGTTGGACATGGGAGGCACAACAGCTTGGCTGAGACAGTGACCAGGTTATGGGTTGGACATGGGAGCCACAACAACATGGCTGAGACAGTGACCAGGTTATGGGTTGGACATGGGACGCACAACAGCATGGCTGAGACAGTGACCAAGTTATGGGTTGGACATGGGAGGCACAACAGCATGGTTGAGACAGTGACCAAGTTATGGGTTGGACATGGGAGCCACAACAACATGGCTGAGACAGTGACCAGGTTATGGGTTGGACATGGGACGCACAACAGCTTGGCTGACATAGTGACCAGGTTATGGTTTGGATAGACCAATATTCAAATTCTGGGAGAAAAAAGACATTCTTCTCTTCCCCAACACCATCCACAACACCTCTGTGGCCTACCCAGTCATATATTCAATGCGTACTGACGGCTCTTTCTCCGAAAGTAAAACAGTTGGGGCATGAGGTAGACCACTCACCTCCATCTGACGCTGACATTAATAATGATTAGAATTATACCCCCAAGCCCTTATGTCTCCATGGAATGTACAGCAACAACCCCTTTTATCTGGACAGCAGAGAAGATGGAAAATAATAATAAACTGTCAATGATACCAACACCACTAAATAAAAAGAAACTTCCCTGGTAGAAAACTTGAATGTGTATATGGCATACTTACATAGGAAGTCAACAGCTCTGCATCCCAGCAGTCACAGGCATAGTGGGCCATCTCATTGCCCATGTGCTGGCGGAATCTCAGCTTGCCCGCGTCTACTCCAATACGTACCAGGAACTGCTGAATACGGGCCATGAAGTAGCCCAGAGTCTGGTTGGCAACTAGACCCTGTCGCAGGAAATAAGCATATTAATCGCATGTCTCTACGTCCACATGACACAATCACACTATGACTGGACACATTCCAAAAATGACTGGCACAGATCTATACACCGACGTGTTGGACAATCAGAGGACCATGCACCCTGATCCCGCTAGCAAGCAGTCACCATAACCTGTATGACACATCAAGCAGTTAGCATAAACTGTATGACATATCAAGCTGTCAGCATAACCTGTATGACATATACCTATTGCTGTGTATACAGTACTACACTCCCGATGATGGACGGAAAACCTGTCCAAAACATGTAAAGTTCTATTCCAAAAATAAACTTGAGAAATTAGTGCATTTCGTTGGTTTTATTATAAGAATATAATAAACAGACGTGAGTCAACAAACACAAATTTATGTGATACAAGTCTGTAGCACTAGAAAAAATTCTGCTATTGGGTTCATGAGGATCACAACTGAAAATGTGGTCTCTTTGGTTATTACAGTACGTCACTTCAAGGTGATAATGAAGGCTTCAGTGGGTCAAGTTAGACTTCTATGCAGGCGATGAGGGCAAGAGATGCCTCCACAATGCAGGTAACCACCTATCAAAGTACACAGCATCATAACCCAGCAGACCACAATCTCAGTTCTGTTGACTTCATCCTTTATAAGCAAATGATGATGTAGGTACAAGTTGACAAGGACATAATATTTCAGGCTTTTTAATCACACCCTGCACATGGAGAAAAATTACATTTGTACTAGTGAATGACACTATCAACTGCTAAAATTACATTGTGTCAGTGAAAGATTAATAAATGATTATGGAGCATTGGTGGAATGCCACTAAAAAGACAAAACCAATGCGCTGTGAGAAAAACCTGTTCCTGTGCCACTTTGTCCACCACAAATTGCACATCGATTTACCTTGAACTGAAACTGGACACTTGTAGCCACTTCAATAGAAAGGATTCTGAATACAACATGGAAAAACTCCTTAAATTTGGGACATGCCCAGACTCAAAACACTTGGATTTTCTTAAGGCCTCGGCATCAGGGGTACACAAATTTTTAAAAAATGTAGGAGGCAACTCAAAATTCTACATGCTAAAAGAGTGACATGAAGCAAGCTCCATACTGAGGACTCACAAACATTCGACACTACCAACAAAAAATGTCACTATGGTGTCCTGCCATGCAGGATTTGTGCACCCCTGTCTTAGATTATGACAAAGCTTGTCACATCATTTCCCGTCAGCATGTGAACACATACATCCACACACATGTACACACTGCATGTGAAAATTATACTTAGCATTTACACAATTATGTGCAATGTATCCCAAGTTTTTATTTGTGGGATAATGCTCAAACATTGTAAATTTTTGTTGGACCTTGTCAACAGCTTGCCCAATAGACTGCAGCTCTGCTGGCTTGCCATCCATCTGGTTTGCAGCAGAAAACAGAAGAATCTCAGTTTCCTTTACACTTTCGAACTTTGGATGATTCTTGTCCGCCGGATCACAGAAGTGCTCAATCTCAGCCATTGTAAACTCTCTGCCAACAAAAAACAGAAAAACTCAAACTGAACATTTTAAAATCTGACATCCATTATCTAGATGAACTCTGCAATCATTCCATTGTCCATTATAGGACTGCACAACTATAAAAAACATTACAGCAGGTTCTGTTCCAAAGATCAGGTCATAAGTTGATGTCATCAATAGGAAATACCCTATACATATACACTGACTGGGCACAAGTACACTAGTAAAATTTAAACACAGATTAGACACCCAAATACATTACCATATGTATGTACAGCACTGTAGTAAACTGACAAAGCAATAACAAAAGAAGGCACACACAGCATCAACCCAAACAACCACACACTGCATCACAAATAAAAGGCTGAGCAAATAAATCATGATCATTAAGTACAAGTGATCACATGATGGTGAGCACCCATATATCACATTTCCAACTGAATTACCATACTAACCTGACTCTTATAAGCCCCGACCGTGGTGAGATCTCGTTGCGGAACGAGTTCCCTATTTGCGCGGCAGCAAATGGCAGTCGTCCTTGGTTGAACTCCAGCAGACGTTTGAAATTTACGAAGATCCCCTGTGCAGTTTCTGGTCGTAAGAAACTGTGAAAACGATATGAGAACTGTACATATAACGTAACGGTGAAGTATGTCAGTATCTTTGCATCCTGGACACTTCCCAGACCACATCATTACATTCAATGTGGTAACTTTTTGTCATTGTTAACCACTACGCACTTATAGCAGAATGTTATAAGTGCTAATCATGCTTATTGTTACATTTCTTCATAGGAATTATTATTTATAGCTACAGTTAATTTCATAGGTCATACATAACATGAAATCTGTAGTTGCTGACTCAAAAACAATATTTCATATACAATCTGTAGGAATATTCAGTCACACAATTAAATCCACTGTGTTAAATTGATGTTGTCATTAACAACTATGCACTTATTGTAGAATGTTATTAGTGCTAACCAGGTTTGTTGCTACATTTCTTTGTAGAAATCATTATATATAGCTACACTGATTGTATTGATTTCATTGGTCATACATAACATGAATATTGTATTTCTACCTCCGTATTTAACCAACTTGATGCACAAAATTTGTTTCGCAATAAGTTTTATTTCATGCCTCCAAATGTTTCGGGCACATGTGCTCAAAACATGTAGAGGCATGAAATAAAACTTATTATGAAACAAATTTTGTGCATCAAGTTGGTTAAATACTGAGATAAATATACTGAGATGCACGGTCAACAAAACGTCAAAAATTGGAAATTGTAGTTGCTGACTCAAAAATATTTCATATACAATCTGTAGGAATATTCACAACCTGTCCACACATCGACACTTTTCTATTCATACTTAATAAATATTAAATACCTCCAGTGACAGCCCCAGTTCAATGTACTGCCTGTGCATATGGAGGATATGCCATTGGTACAGAAGTGAAAGGTGATGAGGCACAGTGGGCTTCTGTAGCACTACATTTATATGAAGCATCATGAGAATCAAACAACTGGTTCGCTGTTATCACAGTGGAATAATCATATGTATGCATGTGCACACACAGCCAAGGTAATCATCATTAAACACATCTAAACAGAAATTATTTTAGTGACAAACACTACTCACCCCTTGACAAGCCCTGAAGGACCAATCTGTGTAGCAAACATCAGGTTGAATTCTATGGGTTCTGTCAGCTCATTCCCAGTGAGTGGGGACAGGATACTGAACTTTTTCAGCACTTCACCCATTTCTTCTTTTGTCATGCCATCCAACTATCAAATATAATAAAACTGCAATTAACAAAACTCAGCTCACTAATCATTTCAATGCTGACATATTGTTCAAGCAGAGCACCGACTTTAACAATGTTGCAAAGCAAAACCAAAGAGAAGATGTTCACTGAAAAGCAACTGGTGCTAGGTAGAACATTCTTCTACAAAAACCCTTCAGATCCCTTGCACTGACAGCCACAGTCACTTTCCAATGGAGAATGTAAACATGTTAATGCCAACAATTTAAAACATGTGACAGTACTGTATGTGAAGCAGGCATTTCCAGAATCTGCTGTAAGCTGGTAGGTTTTATTTGTAATTTTTCTGGCTATAGGCTTGTTGACTCAATTCCACTAGCAAATTTGCATCTCCACGGCCCGACCAGCCAGGAGTGTCACATTCTTCTACCCGAGTGGCTCAAGAATTTTCACAAAGCTCATAGTACTGTACTGCACAAAAAATTATGTCCAATTATATGCAAAACAGTCTAGAAACTACCTAATAATTCAAAACATATAATTTTCCTACAGTACATAACACAGTGTATTAACTATTGGGGTTCTCAATATTATGGAAATCTAAATTTTTTCAGTGTCTGAAGTTAGAAAATCAAGTTCGAGAAGAGGAGGAGAAGTAGGAGGAGGAGGAGGATTCGAAGCAACTTCTAGACAGCTGACACATAGGTGAATGGAGAGACTCATTGTAAACGGACATCTCTTATATGCCCAAGGTGCTCTTTCATGCCAGTCTAACACACACTGGCAACAAACTGTAGATCTATAATATACTTATTTTAAGGTAATCCACGCACCTTGAAATTTTAAATAGACAGTACATAATCATATTTCTTAACCATTTATATCACTTTAAAAAACTGATGGACATTAAAAAATTAAAAGAAAGATTGCCAGGGTTGTGCCATGTAGTTAGTTGTCAGCCTCTCACAACGGATGCATGGATTCAATCCGGAGCCATTCCAGGTGGGATTCGTGGTGAACAATGTGACAGTGATTGTGTTTCAAGTACTCTGGTTTTTCCCTGTCAGTATCATTCCACCAATGGTCCAAACTCATTCACCTATCATGAAGACTATACAATCTCCCCTACTGACAATGTCGTCAACATAACACGCTTTAAAAGAATGCCGGCTATTAAAGAAAATAATAAAACACATCAGTTAATAACATAAACATGGCAGCATTAAGGTTAGAAGTATTCTTTATGTTTAAATGAAATCCTAAATTCTACAATATGGCCCTGTATATAAACAATATGTATATTTGCATTTACCCGGACTATAATATCCTGACACTCATCTCTGGTAGCCTGCAGAATTTTCTTGTCAGAAACGAATTTCTCCAAGTGGGCTTTGATCAAATGGTCTAAGCGAAAACACTCCCCTGTGTTCACATCCTTCACCATAAGGTCTGCAAATCTATCCACATGACCTGATGCCCTGAAACAAGAACATACCGGCTTGATGGAACAGGCCTTTACACACACTTCACTACAAAGAATACTGCCAGGACAAGGGGCAAACACGAGCTGGAAACGCTACACTTTGCACTAGATACGTAACAAATTCATAGGACTATGGAGGACTAGGTTATCGTCTGTTTCATAGCACTTCAAAGATAGATATATGTTTCAAAGTTTTATTTATTCACCAACTGATGCACTAGTGAGTTTTCTTAAAAAACAATATTAAAATTTGCATTATAACAGCTCTGACATGTTTCGGTGTATTTTACACCATCATCAGGGAGAGCATTAACGCGCTCCCTGATGATGGTGTAAAATACACCAAAACGTGTCGGAGCTGTTATAACGCAAATTTTAATATTGTTTTTTAAGAAAACTCACTAGTGCATCAGTTGGTGAATAAATAAAACTTTGATATCAAGCTGCACGGTACGAGTGTGAAAAGGATGTGAAAAAAAAAAAGTAAAGAAAAAAGAAAAATACATTTCTCAACCATTCTTAAACAACGTTAAATGACGTATGAACTTACTTAAGAACTGGTTCAGGAGTGAGAATGGAACAGTCCACTTCCAACATCTGTTCTTCCAGAACAAAAAAACTGCGCCAGGCACTCAAAATATTTGCTTTCAGTGCACATCCCATTGGACCAAAGTCAAATTGGCCAGTTATACCTGTCAACACACAAATGTGATGCCACATTGAACTGAAGGTTTATACTGATTAATGCTGGTGTCTATCACATGCCCTGTGCTCAAATAAAAACATAACCTGGCTCCTCACATAAAAACTTGGTTCATGATACAAAATATGTATACCAGTTATCATTGTAACATTACTTAATACATAATTTATTCTGTTTACATTCTTCGCCAAAGCTGAGTCATAGCTCAGGTAATTAGATGTTGGTTTCTAAACACAGAATGCCAGGTCACTTCATGTAGATTCATGTTCATGAAGTGGCATTTATGCCGGTTTCTTCGGTTTTCCCCCGCAAATCATTACTTCCCTACTGCTCTACAGTTATTTATTACTGCCCCTAAGATATGCGATACCAATGACCAGGCACCACATTACCACATCCTAAGTCTTAATAGATGAGTGCTTCTTGTATGCCATGATTTTATTGTCATACAAAATGTCTTGTGGTGTTTGATTTAAAGCAAAACAATAATCCATTTTTTGCCCATTTATTCACACAGAAAACAACATTTACTGCCAATATTATGTTTCCTGGAAATCAAATATTCTGAACCTAGCAGTAGCAAGCCTTTCTTAAAAGGCATAGGTCTGTGGCCGCTCGCCTGCTGAGATTGTGGGTTCAAATCCCACATACAGGCAGCAATGATGCCTGTTTGCTGTGAGTGTTGTGTGTTGTCAGGTAGACGTCTCTGCGACGAGCTGTTTACTTGTCCAGAGGAGTCCTACCAACTGTGGTGCAATGTTGTGTGTGACCTAGAAACCTCGTGAATGAGGAGGCCATGGCTCAATGGAGGCTGTTGAGCCAGAAACAAACAAACAATTTCTCTGTGAATGAAATTCAGATCATTTGAGAAATGATGCTGTGTCACTGGGTTAGTGGTTCATAATGTCAGAAAAGCACTGCTGTCCTTCCAACTGTTAAAAACAATAACACAGTGACACAATGTCATATCCCACATTACCTAAATCTTCTGGAACACCACTGCAGCAACCTCAAAACTCACAAATTTCGATCTGCTAGTGTCACTCCCAAAATATATATTTATATTTATTTATTTACAGCAATTGGGTTGTTACCCAGTGGCAGGGGTTATTTTACATGTAAACAAAACATGAAATTGATTACTACTAGATTTAAGTTGGGAGGGCTACATGAGAAGCATGTAGTGGCAACTTGGAATCTTGGGAAGCATCTCAGCATTTGCTTATATACACAAGGAAACCAAGAAAAACCTGTGTCGAGGTGGTCGGTCGCAGGACCTTCCGAATACTGACTTCTAGCCAGCAGTCCGACATCTAACATAAAAAAAACAGCAATACACACACAGTACAACAAATACACATAAGATGACAATACACACAAGACAACTACAACAATACACACAGCCAACCAACAACAATTACACACAAGACAACTTAAAACTAGCAACAATACATGCAAGACAAATTAGAATACAACATGTACAAAAGGTAAAAACACCCAAGTAAGACAGTACTGCGTACAGTTTATTGTAAATTTTTTTTTTTTTCCAATCATTAATTCACTTATGTTTTCACCCCAGTCTTTCACTTCTCATCACTTACTACTCCTAAAAACCTTTTCCATAAAGACTCATCCCCCCCCCCCCCCCCCCCCCC
>Ga0123352_10009677_pt1 | contig 15096 bp, 7 predicted proteins | sample TergutLab28metaG_FD_89700 | JGI IMG/M metagenome (GOLD analysis project Ga0123352, IMG submission 89700) | Labiotermes labralis P1 segment gut microbial communities from Petit-Saut dam, French Guiana - Lab288 P1 | ecosystem: Host-associated > Arthropoda: Insects > Digestive system > Gut ... | reverse complement strand
TAGCGTTATTATTTGAATATTCATTTTTTTGTGGGTCTTTTGGTTGGTTGTTGGAGAGAAAATTTTGAATGAAACGCGGCGGCCATGGAAAGGGGTTTAATTTTGTTGAACCCCCCCCCCCCCCCCTTCATAGCACAAACAGCCCCTAGTGAACCAGGTCCTCCTCATTATTGAGACTTCACCATCACACTCAAAGACACCACACTCGGTAGGACTCCTCTGGACAGGTGATCAGCCAGACGCAGAGACCTCTACCTGACTACACACAACACTCATAACAGACAGACATCCATTCCCCCGGCTGGATTCAAACCCGCAATCCGAGGAAGCCAGCAGCCCCAGAACTACGCCTTAGACCGCGCGGCCACTGGGAGCGGCTTTGTTTTTTGTAAAAGAACAATAAATTTATGTCAGTGGACTTTTGTGTAACGTTAAATTTTACACAGTGTAATCAGAATTAATCGAATATTCCGTTAAATTTTTGCTTACACACTCAACGCCAAAGAGTTTCAAACTAATTGTACTGTCTGTTTTCGAAATGGTACCTAATACGACACTTGAGAGCCTGCTGTACGGAGTTTCGTATTGTTTCACTGATTCTATCAAATACACTGTCGAAAATCTATTGGAACGGTCAACATGACAAAATGCTCTCACTGCAGTTCTCCCAAGGCTGTTTATACAAAGAAAAGGGCCTAATGATGGAATGCATCATGTGTGGCGAATGGGAACGCAGCAGCGATTGATTAGAGTCAGCCAGTGAATTACATTTGCTTGTACTAGCGTTTTTGTACTGCGGTTTATTTAAACAGGCTGTATAACACTGCTAAGAACTCCTCTCACTTTCCGCTAAATAACAAGCAGTGTATTGGCTTACACTCTGAGGTAAACAAAACGTGACATATTATTTGAGAAGGTAAAATTAATTGCGATACTAATAAAAGTTCTAAAAATTAATTAAAATCGGGGATTTTTAAATGTAAAATATCAATATAACATCGAACATTTAACCCTTTAAAGACGAAGCGCAGACTGCTTTATTTAAAGTCCCAGTACATACTGCGCTATAAACACTTTTAATCTCGGTTATAAAAACCAATCAGTTTATGCTGTAAGTGGCACAAGTCGCTGTTTGTTCTCAGATAAATACAAAACACATAAATACAGTGTTGGCAGAGCGTACAGTTGTTGAATGTTAAACCTGTTGGTGCATCATGTAACCAGTAGGCTTTAAAAGGTTAATATGAAACTGTGTGAAAGAGCAAAATATTAACAAGGATTAACCTGAAAATGGTAAACAAAATCTAATGACATTCCGCGAATGTAACAAAATTTTACGGGCAGCCGTGAGAAATCCGCTGAGACCAGTAGCCAAACGTTTAAAACCAGGTACAGAACCAAGATATTTGTTAGTGTGACATTCGTTCTTATATTCTTATATTCGTGTAATAAAAGCCAACTAGATGCACTATTTCTCAAGTTTATTTGATAAAGAACTCTACATGTTTCGGACAGGTCCACTGCCCATCACCAGGAGTATCTCAACACTGTATACACGCAATAGTTATTTGTCATGCTGACATTTTTAAAGGTGGGTAAAATTACCAGTGTATATACATGTACATTGTATTTAAATTGTAAAAACATGTTGTAGGTAAAATTATATGTTATATAAAAAGTTTAAAATAGTATAATTATTCCAGAAAATGCAGTAAGTTCTGCCGATATAGTAAAACTCTTTGTTTACATACCTAGTTCTGTTGGCGTCTGCTAGCGTGGTCAGGATTAGTTCTGTTGATGGTGGGGTATTGATCTGCTGGTCTCGTGGGAAGTGACGTACTGAATGTGTTATGGATCAGCTGATATATGGGATTATGTTCACCTGTGTATTGTTCTGAAATAAGCTGCTTGTGTTGGGGGTATGTTTGGATATATAGTTTTTCGTATGGTAATAATAGTAAAGTTTTGTTGACATGTTTTAATAAGGTCATGGTGTTATTGATGGGGCCGTATTCGTGTTTGTTGTTTAGGATGTGCATTGCATAAGCCGACTGGGGCTCGTTGTGTCTTATATATCTTATGTGTTCCTGATATCTGTGTTTTAGACTACGGTTTGTTTGTCCAATATATGACATTTGGCATGTGTTACACGTAAGTTTATAAATGCCGCTCTTGTCCTGTTCCTAAGTATTACTGGGAAGTTTTGGTATTGTGAGGTGTTGTATGCTACTGGCACTCTTAAAGGATATTCCTATGTTAGTGTATTAGTATTAAAATTGATGCTTTCCAGAATGCAAGTTAAAGTAATGCATACAACGAAACAAAGTCAGTACTATGACATGCCAAATGTGAGGACTGGTGTAATTGCCACCTACATTTTCACTTTATGGACGAAAATTTGTCCGAGCCTACCTTAAATATGCATTTTAGACACGCGATTCTTAATAAACTGACCTTTCTAAAATTAATTATTTTTTTCCTCTTAAATTTTTGTTTTTCGAATTATTTAACGACTGGACAGAACATCACCACTACCACCATCTTCACAGACCCATTTCTTGGCTTCATCCTATTACATTCAACTGTTTATGGTAATACAGGCGTTTCGGGATTCTATTTTCAGACACTGTTTTCAAGCGCTTTTGCTTTCTCTTTGCTACATCTCCAGTTATTATTTATGTCTGTTATTCCACATTTTCTGTAATATTTTCATGACGTGCTGCACTCTGTATCCTCCACTAGCATGCAGTGTAAGTTCCATATTACCAGTGACGTTGAATAATTAATTGACAAGAATATAATTGACCTCGCCATTGTCTGTTCCAGCTTGTCGTTCTGTACGTACTTTCTGTTGAAGATGAACGTATGAGTGCCTCCCGCCCACCCCCGCGGTTGATTACCGCCTGCTCTCGGTTGTCCATGACTATTCAGCATAACAATGCACCCTCCATATTATGGACTATATGTAATCAAGAATCTCAAGGCAGGGCCTGTCATGTTGCAAAGTGGGGATTTTCTTGATCGTCATCACTAAAGTTACCGACCACTCAATAAGGACTTTCCATGCAATTAGTTACATTTCCCAGCATTTCGGTGGACGGATTGAGGGAAGCTTCGCAACACGTCAATTAGAAAAATCCGCCCGCGAGCTCAGATTCGAGCCTGAGACCGCCGAAATGAAGGGGAAGTGGACTTGACCAAGACGGTGTACTTGAGTAACAAGAGTAGGCTGATCTGTATAGCGAGTAACTAAGCAATCACCGTTTAGTGACTGTTTAGATAAGAATACTGAGATAAGGATAGTTACGTTAGTATTACTGCTGGGATAACTTGGAGTTCGATAAACATTTTCAAATTTAATATTTTGTTGGCCGTGCATCGTGATATATTCGTACAGTAAGAACCAACATAATGCACTGTTTACTTTCAATTTATTTCAATAATTAACCACTACATGTTTCGAGTAGACTTACTGCTCATCATCAGAAGGTACTACTGTGTATATACAGTAGTTGGTATTGTCATGCATTTATGTTGACTGGCTGTTGGCAGGATCGGAATGGAACTGCAAACAGCCAATCAACATAAACAAATGACAATACCAATTGCTGTGTAGACAGAGCAGAACCTCCTGATGATGAGCAGTAAGCCTGCTATGCTGTATTACTAAACGTAATCTGCTTTATATCAGGAATCAGTCCGTACCGCGCTGTAAACACTTTCCACCGCGGTTATAAATCCATACAGTTGATAACGTATAAAGCAAAGGCCGCTGTCTGTTCTGAAATTCGTACAAAACACTCAACGCAAAGCGAGCACCATGTAGAATTTTTGAATGTTGAACCTGGTGGTACGTAAAGAAATCGCTAGACTTTTAAAAGGTTAATTATTGAAGTAAATTGAAAGTAAATGGTGCATCGTTTTGGTTCTTACTGTACAAACATTTTTAATTTTATTAGTGCTGCAAGTTATATAAATATCATTAAATGTATTAGAGGAGACCCAAATTTTGGTTTTCGGTGTACATACATAGTGTTCCGTCAGTTTGTAGGTAGTTATATTTGTTAACTGCAGTTGGGTTGACACCCGGTGGCAGTAGTACAGTACACATAACTTAAGGAATGCATTCCTGGGAACACAACCAATTAACAATTAGTAATATCTAGTCAATATGGTGGGTTTACACCGACTTGGAGTTAACAGGCACGTTACGTTTCCAAGCATACTTGCACATAACAAGATTCAACACATGCTTCTACACTTTAATGTTTTAATGTTACACTGCAGTGCATTGGATGACTAATAATTAACTTTCAAACCTTAAATTGACAATAGTAGGCTATAGCAAGTCGCAGTGTTTTCTTTAATAGAAAGCTATGTACACAATCCAAAATCCCAGCAATCAAGTGTCATATAACATCGTCAGAACTGTTTGGAATTGAATCATTATTGGTGATGTATTAATTAGTTCTGTTTCTGTGCTGTGGAATTTGTACGAATGGAAGCGAAAGCAAATTCCAGAAACCGCGAGTTCAGTAAAAGCCAGCAGATTATGCGTGGCGCTCTAAGTGGGGTACATACCAGCGGGGTATGATCCCCCCGTAGCTTGCTTGTTATCGCGGTCACCACATTCAACCGGACTCTGACTAGACTTCAGCGACCGCAGTATATTTCGGAGCTATTGCTTTGTGCTGCAACGTTGCACCATCGCAGTGACTGTCGTTGCTCTGTTGTGTTCCTTCTAACACAGCATGAAGTTGTAACCTGAACGGGAACAGCGCTTCTTGTGTTTCGGATTAGAATAACCAATTTTCCAGTTATTTGTTCAATATCTTAAAAATTAAGGCACAGGTAATTATAGTTTATTTTGTTTCACAGGGGTGTCAAACTTGGCATTTCATTTTAATTTCAAGTCTATTTATAAACCAAGTGCCCAAGAGGATGTTTACACCTAACATATGGGACACAAGAATTTATAGAGAATTTCAAAACGAATAACTTCGTATTATGTGCTTCCCCCAACATTTTTAGACGTTGAGACGGTTGAGACGAGGAAGAGAGAAATTCATAGAAAAATACAGTCCGAAACACTCGAGCGATACGGCTAATTGAGAATGTAGGCGGACATACGAGAATAATACTAGTGTATGTGTCTCACAACAGGTACTTCAGTATGGCGATTGGATAGATTCAGATGAAGGTACTGCCCATCGAATGGAACCAGGTAGTGGAACTGCCCATTGGACGGAAATAGGTCAGAGTACTGCCCCTTAGGATTCTTATTAACGCACAAACATTCCTCTGTACTCCACGTGATAGAGAACCTACCGTACCATTGAAGTGATTTTGGTTCGTAAGACTACTTTTGTTTCGTTCCAAAATGTGAGCCCATAACGGAGTGCTGAATGGCTTTTATTATGTCATAATCTGTATAGTCTGTTGTAATGTACAACAGACATGTCAAGATTAATCTAGATATTTGTCACTTTGCAAGTAATTCTGTACATAATATGTTACTTCCCTACGTCATCAATGGGTGTGTAAAAAACAATATTGAACATTTTGCTTGACTTCACATACGGAGGTTCACATTTCGAATATCTGGCCGCATCTGGTTATCCTAACTGCCAGGATTTTAGTTTTATTCATTCCTTCTAGGAAATCCTGAAACAGTCGTCCTTAAACCAGACTGCATAAATCCCGGAAGCCAGGTTCCCCAAGAGGCTCCATTTTTTACCGTTTTGCCTAATAGTTGTGGATCCTCAGTGTAGAACTTTCTACATGTCAACCTTCTGGCGCAGAGAATTTTGAGATGGCTTCTAAATTCCTGGAAAATCTGTTTATCCCTGCCTTAGATCACAATATGATTCTCACACATCCATCCAAATTCATAAATCACATTCATCCTTCATTTCGACTTCATATGACTTGTTCAGCTGGTGAGGAGTTCTTACGTGTTCCAAGTATAGTTTTATGTGGAATGGTTGTGAGAAAATAACTGAAATGCCTCTGAAATTTGACGCTGAAAAGTACAGCCCTATTCAAATGTCTCGTCACGTTATGAGAGTGTAGAAATATTTCTGAACTTGTTTGTCGCATTTTTTTAACTCGTCGATTCAGTGATTGCACTCTGATCTTTGAAATTCATACAGCAGTGTCGTAATTCTGTTTACGTCTTATGATGCCTCTCAGGGTAGCTTCTTTCTACCTGCAGATCGCGTTCTTGGGACGTAACATGTCGGTTACGCCCCATAAAAATGAAGTAATTGGACCACTTTGAGATCTAGACCCAGAGGACAGTATGATATTAAAGAGGATTATGAAGAAGTAAGATGCAAGACTGTGGCCTGGATTCATCTGGTCCAAGATAGGGTCCAGTGACTGGCTGTTGTTATTAAAGCTCAGAATTCCATAAAATTCTTGAAATTTTGACCATCCGAACGACTACCAAAGTCTAAAATGGTGTTTGCTGTACGCTGTACTTAGTGCTGTCACTTAAATTCTGTGTGCCTGTCTTTAGTTTAGGCAGGTATGTAGATTGCAGGGATGCCAAACACCGTCTGTGGAGGCGTAAGCCCCAAACACACACCAAATTGATGTTACTTGTCTAGTGTGGAATCCTTCGGTTGTCCTGCGCACGATCGATTAGTGGTCCTTTTCAACGACTGGCATTGCAAAGCAATGAACTTGTCTCTAAAGGAGAATATCGTTTATCAATCCAACTGTGCCATTGTGAGGCATCCAGTCCTTTCGCAAAGGAACATGTTCAAATTATCGATTTCAAATTCCTGTCTGATACAACATTTTGTAGAGCAACGTGATTCTGAAAGGAACTCAGGTCAACAGGACAAGGGTTCAGTATGTGTTTAGGTCTGAGGGGGAAATCGTATCAATCAGTTATGTTTCAGCGTGTAATAGTTTCAAATTTACAACATTCAACATTAATTTTTATCAAGATGTGAGGGTGTGAAATGCTTCCTTTTATCCTAGTGCAGGTTTAGAAAAAATTTGGCCATTTACGTTGTTAGGAGATCGTAACAGTATGGTTATAAACGTTTTCTACTTCTACATTTGTACTTTCAGCAGTTTGTGTGCAGTTCCCTATATGGCTGTTGTCTGTAGTTCCTCTGTGTCCTGCTTTCCCGGTATGTTGCGCAGGTCTATTCTGCATGATTTTGATATGGTTCCAGTTGCCCCTATTAATACATGTTTATTATTATTATTATTATTTATTATTACCGTGTCAGAAAATTCTTATCACATATCTAAAATATTGTATTCTTAAGTCCTAGTGTGAATGGACCAGAAATCTTAAACCATGACAATTGAAAGGCGATGTGGTAGACTCCAGTTGAAATGTGATGGCACACGGTGACGCACGGGAGAGGAAGTGAAGGGGAAACTGGCGAATGGATTGGGTATCCAATACCCTTCACACTACCTCGGAACATGGTGTATCCAGCATTATTACCGATGATGCGCACACCTCGGCTGCCAGTAGTCGACTGAACTGACGCCCTCCGCTGATTTAAATGGACTCTTCCGCTTCGCCGAAAGACGAAACCTGGCTTCTGCGCGTGTGCCATCACATTTCAACTGGCCTCTACTAACAAAAACAGTGAGAGTGACATTGGAAACAGTAAAGGCTGTAGGGTGAAGTTGAAGCTTCATTGCACTTCGAAACTTCTTCCAGCAAAAGGCAATGTGAAGGTTTTTACCTTTGCAAGTTCAGCAGTACTTTATGGTGTCTGTGCCAGACGGGAACAGGATGGGGGCGTGTCTCCTGTACGTCTCCGTTTATTGGATTCGCCGCCACAACGTTCACAAAGAGGGCGGACGGGAAATATGCAGCTTGCGATTCTAGGGCGGAAGGTTGCTAAGTTGCTTGTGTATGGTGGGCTGTCAGACGGGCACCGTGCTTGCATGAAATATGTGTGAGGTGCACAGCTCTTGGCGTGGGCTAGTAAGGGCAGTGGGTCTGAGCAGTGCGGAGTTGCATAACTTGCAACCACCACGTAACATTGTCACTGCCAATATAAGCACGAAAATGAGATGCGAGGGGTGTGTAGTGTTTATGGGTTTGAGAAGTCGTTACAATACGCTGGCCTGGAAACCTTGTAAGAAGCGTAGATAGGATGATAAATGCAGGGATGCACAAATTTTCCAGAACTCTAGGAACCACGTCGAAATTCTAAGCGGTGGTGATACGAAGTAAGTCCCACACTGAGTATCCATATACATCAGGCGCTACGATACAAAATTTAGTCGCCCGGGAGGCCTCGTGTCCGGGATTTATGCACCTCTGGATAAATAGATCTTAGGAGCACTTAGGCATAATCTCGTGAACGAAATGAATTGTAGACGCAGAGCTCTTATATCGTCACGTGTTGCCTCGTTTTACCTACAAATGTTTTTGTACATTTTGGAGAAAATGATCACTTATAGACCGCGACATATAATTATAGCGCTCTACTAGGCCTATAATGCCTTTTTGTCATTTTCCATTTCACTGTTTCCAATTAAGTGGTGTAGTGGTAACACTGCGCATGTGTATTTGGAATGCAACAAGTTCGATTCTGAGCCTGGTAATTGGCTACCCTGACTATAATCTGTAGTCTCCGTTACTGTCTCAAACTGAATGTCAGGACCGTGGCTGCAGATTTCGCACGAATGCCTCTTGCTGAATCCTTCCACGCCCAACTTTGATGCCACATGCCACATTTTTTCTTTTCATTTGCCGCTATGCACACTCCGACTATGAATCGTAATCGTTAAAAACCCAAAGTGTCAAATACTACTTTCATCCACAGGCCTTCCTACTCCACGCAGTTATTAACGAGACACACTCATATCTTCAGGCCTCTCCCATTCCCCCGGTCTTCCCGTTTTTCAGAAAAGCCATATTGCTCTGTCCCCATTCTGGTTGTGCTTTTGAAGAGTGTAAACGGTAAATCAACCCCGTTACATGCCTGAACAGGCCCAGAGGGTTCCAGGAAGTTAAGGTTCCCGGATTTCGTGACAACGGCGCAGGATGCTGGTAGGTTGTCAGCCTTAAGCACCGGCCGCCTTTACTCCCAGGAAATACTCCTGGTACTCATTTCTGTTAGAGGCTGAGTCGACCCCAGGGCCATAGTGCGATCGGAAGGATTATGTCAATGAAAAATTCCATTGACACCATCTGGAATGGAACCAGCGACCTTCCGATTTGTAGCACAGCACCTTAACCACTGTGATATCGTGGTCCCCATTAATTGGTGTATTACCCATTTTACTAACGTGAATATAGAAATTCAGCCGTCCAGTGCAGCTCTCTGCTGACTGCTGAATTCTTCGACAGCTGTACAGAGTGATGCAACATCTTCATACCAAAAACACAGTATGAGAATCTTGAAATTCCAAATGTATTTATTTGTGATTTTACATATACCCACAACAATGAGTTTGTTTATTCACTTATGTTTATTGTGAAGGGACGTCTGTAAAGCACATAACACAGAAATTAATGCTCCGCGTGTTGCAGTAATTAATCAGAATGCCGATAATATTTCGAGCTATACTTTTAGATCATAAATAATTATTCACAAATTGTTATGTATTTATTGTTTACGATGAGCCGTCGTTAAAAAGGGTATTTTTCTAGTGCCTCAATACTTGGGAATTTCTTGACCACTTGAGTTGCTGCAGTAGACTACACTCACGAATAGAGTTAATAAAATATAATGACGGTTTGTGGCTTGGTGAACTGAGCATAACCATGAAAACATGCCGATATCCAGTTTACATGCTAACGTTTCAACCCTCAATTGATATCAATCACAACTTCGTTTCCACAGAATACTTCGTGACAAATAAGTCACGCCATTGATAATAAATAAGTTAGTTGTGTGACAGTACACATTTGTCCTATTGAAGGGACCGTCAATTACAGTTCAATGTTTTGATGACAAGATACACCATCTGTACACCCTTAGTTTACATTAATCTCTAAGTCATCGCCAACCGTAACATGCTTGGCGCCCGACAGATTTGGCTGTTGTAGGCAGGATTCCATCATAACCCAGGCTTTCTCACAGAGCGGAATTCCATCTATCTAATTCTGCCCCAATCGTGTGGCAGCTCGAAGCATAAACTGCACCAGACGTACTGTCAAGACAGCAATCTCTGCAGATACTAGTGTGGTTCTACCTACAGAGAAACGGGCGATTTTAAAAACAATCCTGTATTTACAAAATTATAAGATTGATATCTTAAATTATACAACACAGTTTTTTTTTAAAAAAAAAAGTCTTCAAGGTCACTTTGACGATTACGCGAACTATTTTGTAACCTTGTGCCCATATTTTTTCTTCATGCTACGCGAAATAGCTCAATGGGGCTCCAGCGATTTTTTTTTTTTGTCAAATTCTCTCAACTTCAGTTCTACAACATTTTGCGGGTCACAAACGTAAACTTGGCTCTTTGGGTAGCTCCTCTGCCCGAAAACGGTCACAAGACGACAAATCAGATGACCTCCCATTCCTGCGTGTGACGTCATTAAAAACGATTGGTTTAATGCGTTAGTTGAATATCTGGCAGTATGCAAACATGTCCCTTCTTGATAAAGTCCCGCATTATCGTAGACTTGTGGACACTAGGGTAATTCTCGCAAGAGAAAGGTCTGAAAGAGGCTGATGTTACCGTTGTCGCTGTCTCATTACATTTTTAGGGGGAAAAGAATACAGTCCATTTTTCGCAAAAGATTACATAGCACAATACACTGTCACCTTCGCATTGTGTAGCGGTTTATGATGCGTTGCTGGAGGATTTCCTTTGCCCAGTACCGGAAATTTTGTGTGTCTATGCATCCTGGGAGACAAGAACGAGTTTCGTCCCTTATAAATAAAAGGTAAATTTCATCCTCTTACACACGAGTTAGGAATTCAAAGCAAAACTTTGTACAGCTGGTAAAATAGTGTTCTTTTACCCCAGCATCACCTGCATCAAGCATGGTGCAAGGCCAAGTTCTTGTATAAAATTCGTCCTAACTTCTATCTCACATTCATCCATTAATAAGTTTTACCTCCATCAAAGGCACTCATTGTAATAACGATTTTTGACAAAGCCCTACAGGTCTTAATTTTTCAGTAAATCACCTTCAGTGGATTATATACTTGAAGTGTCACGTTTTTGCAAGGTTTCTTTACCTTAACATCACTTCACGGCCTAAACGCAAGTGGCGCTAATGGCGCTACCGCCTCAAAGTATAGGCAATCCATCTCATTAACCCTTTAAACGCCGAGTTAAATCCCATCTGTCATTTGCTGGCATTAGTAGGAGCTCACCATATTCTCCACGTTAACAAGATAAGGGTTAATACTGATTGCAAGAAAGTGTCTTATCGAGTGTCGTGAAAATCAGTTACTTAAACAAACAATCAAAACCCTACTTATAATATGCAAATAGGCCAGTAATAAGAAACAGTAACAGTGCCGTATGTACAGTACAGTACCAACAGTAGAGGGAGTTTTGTTGTTGCCTCCTTTTCTTCTTGTACACGAACAGGCAGTTCCTAGAACAGCTCGTAAAGGCTACGTTGCCATTGCCTGTGTCTCCAGTCCCAACTACATATTGGGCAATTTTGTCCTTTTTTATTCTACTTTTGTGAATAAATCATCACTTCGCTACCGATTTTGTATGGCTTCATTTTGCCAGGTGTAACCTCAAAATTATGCACCGTAGCTAAATGGATAGTCATTAGCTGACGTAAATAATCACGATATCAGTCATTGAGGAGAATTCGATTTTCACTTTATCCTGCTAATAAGGAGAATTCTGCTATGCCCGTATCTCATTTCAACCAGTTTCTTAACCAGACCATATTGTACTGCTAGTTGTAAGCATTAAGTGACGGTCTTTTGGTACTGTACCATGTATTTTAGGTGCGTTCGCGAAATTGCGAAAAGCGACTATTAGCTTCGTCATGTCCGTCCGTCCGTATGTCGGCATGGAACAACTCTGCTCCCACTGGACGGATTTTCGTGAAATTTGATGTTCGAGCGCTTTTCGAAAAACTGTTGAGAAATTTCAAGTTTCATTAAAATCTAACAAGAATAACGGATACTTTACGTGAAGACAACTAGACATTTTTATCATATCTCGCCCAGTTCTCCTTAGAATGAGAAATGTTTAAGAAAAAAAAACTGTAGAGGAAATCAAAACACATTTTGTGTTCAATGACTTTTTTTTTTCGAAATTCGTACCGTACATGAGATAATGCGGAAAAATATTATAGAGCGAGGCACGCCACAGATGACAATGCGGTGCATGCGCATTGCATACTAGATACCAAAGGATACAAACACACACTCACAATATGTAACACTTATTGCTTTTCCACAGCAACAATGGTTGCAAGAACGCGCCTCATAGTTACGTTATACTTACACCGCATGTCTTGTTAAGAAATGGCATAATCCATTCTGTCACACAGTAGGATTGAAAGGCGTCGCTGTCCTGCTGCACATAACCACTTCAAGTCCCGGAATCTAGGAAGTGTGTCATCCCCGTTGTGTGTGTGAAACTTGGAAAATTGTATGTAGTCAAACACAACTGTGTCACATGAGGTGTATTTAATGGCACGTGGTGCGCGTGCTTGCTTATAGTGAGATCTTAAGTTCCCCTAAGACAACCTGAAGATGGCCAGTACAGGCCGAAACATGTAGTTGTCCATTATATAGCCATTAAATATACCTCATGTGACACAGTTTTGTTTGACTACATAGAATTTTCCAAACTTCAAGTCCCTTTACAAAATCATGGTCTCCTAAATATCATGTTTCATATTACGGAAGGATAATACCCAGCATAACAAGACTCGTTTGCGTAACAATGTAGAAAAAATGGACTGCCTTCATAGCACACAGGAGCGGAGTTGTGGGATGTCGCAACTAAATAGAGCAATTTGTGTTATCAAGTGCTTTGGTTTACCGATCCTTCTTGAAACATTTGTTAAAGGTAGCTATTATTTAAACCACAATGACGATATAATTCTTGTGACAGACACCACTTCCACATCTGCGTAAATTTTATAACCCAAGGGCGAAAGTTCCTTCTCGTTCTCGTATTAGCTGGTATGTCGTTAATCCCGTGAGATGACCCCAGAAGCCCTTAACAGTAATCCAACTATCCGACGCCCAAATGGGCAGACCCGGAATATTTAACTCCCGGTGCTTCCGGTTAATAACGACTACAGTTTAAGGCAGAGAATATGTTCAGAATCCTAGGAAAATCCCAGCGGAAACTTGAGAAATGCTCACAGCTGTTAAGGGAAATTGTAACTAACTGCTATCGTTTCCGTAGAGTAGTACTTCGCATGAGTAATGCAACATGTAACCAAGCAGAATAAAGTAGTTGTGTTGTCGGTGAATGACGGCTATAAAAGCCATATTAATTTGCGGCGATTACATGACGGCATAGTGGTGATGAATCTACAAGGATCGTCTTTCTAAAGACGCGTCTGTTGTTAATTGTCACCGTAAAACAGTACAAAATTACGACTAGCATTCGCGTGTGCCTTCATCACCAGGTTGAAACACGTATCGTCACAGCAGAACTGTTCACCAGACCACGCAGGAGGTAAGCAACTGTAAAAGTGAATACTTGTGCGTGGGGTTGCGTGCTTACTGCGATGTTAAGATCCGAACCAACAACTCCAATTTCTTCAAATGTTTGAGTAAATTTACCAAGAATTATAAATTATGGTTGGTAATTATAAGCGTTAGGACACGTTAGCTTACGTAGTTTATACAGACTGCAGTGTGGCCATGTACAGGATGGGCCACGAAAAAGTATCCCGCCTTCCTTTTGCACGTGTCCTTGTGATATTCTGTCTGGCGTCAGTATGTATATTGCGTAGAGTGACTGAACAGTTAGTCAACAGTCGTGCTGTCAACATGTTGAGGTATACCGGATGTAACGTAGTGATTTTGATGGCTGCAACTGCGCGGCAGATGTTGTCCTTCACTTCTTGTATCGTGTGCGGATTTGATTCCTATACCGTACTTTTCAAGTGTCCACAGAGAAAATTTCCCCCGTGGGAGGGAGGAGGGGATTTTCTCTGTGGACACTTGAAAAGTACGGTATACGAATCAAATCCGCACACGATACAAGAACTGAAGGACAACATCTGCCGCGCAGTTGCAGCCATCAAAATCACTATTTTACATCGGGCATACCTCAACATGATTAGACGTTCGCAGCTGTGTATTGATGCAGGAGGCAACCACTTTCAGCATCTTCTGTGATGGTATACCCTTTCAGCATTTGGCTACTGTAATAATTTCTGTATTTACGCTATGCTACGGACCCGGGCTACTTTTTCGTGGCCCATTCTGTATAAGGCAGAGGGAAACATAAAATATCGCCTGAGTCCTTCATCGCCACAAATTATTTTACATTCCGAAATGACGGTAATGGCGCATGCTCAAGAGGAGAGCAGTCAGGTGTGGATATCCAGTATATTCTGTCGTCATGGAAATATGAAGAAAGGTCTGTTAAGAAATGCTTTGGATTGCTAACAAGGGGTGAGAACTGAAGAGTTTTACCGGATGAATGCTTGTGCTTTGGAAGTGAAACAAGTTGTGTTCAAGATTGACACCAAACAGTTGATGTGAAAGGGACATGTAGGTAAGAAATGGCAGGCTACAAACGTTGGTGAAGAGGCTTCTTGGAAGATGTCTGCTTGGAAGAATTACTAGGAGATGGAAGGAATAGTAAGATGGAAATTAGAGAATTATTGTCAAGAAGGCACGCGGCTGGAATTGTTCTATTATCGCGTCCAGTGGGGTGGTTATATTAAATCTCCGCTTCAGTTACCAGATAATTAACGAGTCAATAAATCACTCGTAGTTACTTTGATATGCCACTGGTCAAGCACAAAGCGCACTACCCTCGCCTTTGCGGGATCTCCTCGTGCATTCCAGGAACAACTTCCTAACCTCCTTTCCTGTCTTCAGAAATGGAGTGTACCCCCCCCCCCCCCCCCCCCCCCCCCCCCCCTCTTTTTTTTTTTTTTCAAAAACTATTTCCTTAATACAAACACCCGTGCATATATTCTTA
>Ga0123352_10009676_pt1 | contig 15096 bp, 8 predicted proteins | sample TergutLab28metaG_FD_89700 | JGI IMG/M metagenome (GOLD analysis project Ga0123352, IMG submission 89700) | Labiotermes labralis P1 segment gut microbial communities from Petit-Saut dam, French Guiana - Lab288 P1 | ecosystem: Host-associated > Arthropoda: Insects > Digestive system > Gut ... | reverse complement strand
TGATGTGGCGAAGTTAACTAGTCTAACCCCATTATCATTACTATCCTGATGGAGACTCTCCTGTCCAATTGTTGGCTTGAAAATATTCTCTCTCCCCACTTTTGCATTAAAGTCTCCTAGTAATATTTTCATATGATATTTCGGGAAGTGATCGAATACCTGCTCTAATTCCTCATAAAAACTATCTTTTGCCTCATCACTTTTTTCCTCACTTGGTGCATGCACATTTACGACAATAAAATTAGGCCAGCGACCTCTCAGCACTATATATGACAACCTATCGCTAACAAAGTCTACTCTCTTCACTGTTGATACTATTCTACGGTGCACAAAAAAACCTGTTCCCAATTGATGATTTTCATTTCCTTTCCCCTAGAAAAAAATTATAATTCCCTGCTCTTACTGTGACCCCTTAGTCCCACCTGACCTCCTGCACACCCACTACATCTAATTTATACCTCGCTAATTCCCTCGCTGCTACCTTAAGAGACCCTACCCTATAAAGACTCCTAACGTTCCAAGTACCTATTTTCCTCTCTCTTTGTATGCTGCGTGATGCTACCCCCTAGAAACACTCCCCCCCCCGGGAGATCGGAGTGGTGGAGTAGTTTACCTCCGGATTGTTTTCTCTCCAGAGGAATCATCCCGAATGTGAGTGTTTCTGAACATTAATGTTTTACATGGAGGTGTTGTTAGCACCTCGTCCAACCCCCCAAGCTGGAGGACCACCCCTTGTCGGCTGTCCGCGACTGCTTATTCAATTTATTCGCAGCTACCCTCCATCGGAGGCCGTCCCTCTACCCGCAACATGAGGATGTGCCACGCCGTGGTGACAGGGACCCACTACATGGACTTAAAATATTTATCCTACTCATAAATTTCTCGATAATTTAATTTGATTAAACAACCAATCCTCCGAGGGGAACTAAATTCTAAATAGGCGTGAATCCACACTTAGCCCGTTGCATACATAGCTGAGCTATCCTAACAATTAATTTTGGACAATAATATAAATTAAACGCGGAACCTACTACCCCATAAAATAAAATCCAGATAGCCTTAAAGAACATCTGAACTTTAATAACGCCTTGTTTGCATGGACCAAGCCAAGCAATAAGCCATCATTCTTTTCTAGCGGACTCACCAGTCCTCTCAATGGGATTCAATACCCACGTGATGATTTAATTATTGATCCATGGCAGCCAACCTTACACACTACGTAGCAAATGTGCATGCACTGCCAGATATGAAATTTCAGACAAGTCCCTCCAATGGAAGCCGATATAAAACAGAGAAGCTACATAGCACTTCAAGTAAAGTGCCCTTAACTATAGATTGAATGCACCCAAACCTACAATGTTTGCAGAGAATGTGCGTGCACAGTCAGACGCGGATTTCCAGGAAAATCCGGCCAATGGAGGCTGAATTACAGCCGATTGGGTAGGTTGCTACGCAAGTAAAGTGCTCAATTCCTGGCCGATCGCAAACAAACTTGCCTCGTCTCTAATTAATGTACGTGGAGTGCCAGATATGGCTCTTCAGGAAAATCCCTCTAATGAAAGACTAGATACAGTCGACAAGAAGCATTGTTTTTCAAGTTTAGAACACGTAATTATTGATCGATCGCAACAAAAAACACTCATAGAAAATATGGCGAGAGTGCCAGATATGAGTTTTCATGAAAATTCCTTCAATAAACCCGAGATACATTGCTCTTTAAGAAAAGTTCCCTGAACTACTGCATGATCGCAACAAAACTTTCATCCCTTGTAGATAACACGCGTGGTGTGCGAGAAGTGAAAATCCCTTCAATGGAAACCGAACTACAGCAGAGAGTGTACTTTCCTCGACCTGTAGATTGTCCTTAATTTCTTGCCGATCGCAACCAGACTTACGCCGCTTGTAATGAATGTGCGTTGAATACAGGTGAGAAATGTCAGGATTATTCCTTCAATGTAATCCGAAATATAACCGAAAATTTTCACTTGTGTCCAAGTAAAGCGCCCTCAACTATGGACTGATCCCAACAAAACTTGTGCGTGGAGTAGCACACATGAATTTTCAGGAAAATTCCTCCAATAGAAGCCGAGATACAACCGAGAGGATACAATTTTGTTCAAGTAAAGTGCCCTTATATATTGACCAAACGAAACCTAAATTACATCCTTTCTAGAGAATGTGAGTGGATGTGGGTTTTGAAGAAAATCCCTCAAATGGAAACATAGATACCATTCACAAGTTACACTGTTCTTCAGTTAAAATGTCCTTAAATATTAACCGACTGGAACGAAACTTACACCATTTGTAACGAATGTGAATAGAGTGCCACTTTTGAATTTTCTTTTTCAAGCACACTGCTCTTAATTGTTGATCGATTGTAAGCAAACTCACACGTTTTGTAGAAAACATGCGTGAAATGCCACACATAGATGTTCAGAAAAATTGCTACAATTAAAGTCGAGCAACCAAATTTGCATCTTTTTTTATGGGGGGGGGGGGTTCATGAAGTTAAAAATAGGAATTTTTAGGGAAATCTCTCCGTTTAAACCCCAGATACAGTACAGAAGGCTAAATGTTCAAGTAACGTACCCTTCAATACGAACCGATCGCAAAGTAACATAAATCGTTCTTAGAAAAGGCTCACGGAATGCCTTATTTACATTTTCAGGAAATTTCCTCCAGTTGAAGCAGAGATACAGCTGACAAGATACATTGATCTCTAATCAAAATATCCTAATTTATTGAAAGATTATAAAGAAACTTAAAAGGTTTGTAGCGAATGTAAGTGGTGGGTTAGATATAAATTTGCATTAAAATCGCTCAGATTCGAACCTAGACACAGCCGGAAGGTATAATTCTCTATCAGTAACAGGCCTTTGAAGTGCCACATATGAATTTTCAAGAAAACTCTTACAATGGAAGCTCAAAAATAGCGAGAAGGTACAATACTGTGGAAGCTAAGTGCCTTTAATTATTCACCGATTATATACACACGTCGTAAGTAGCGAGTGGTCTGCTAGATAATAAGTTTCAGGGAAAATCCACCCCATGGAGACCGAGATACATCCGAGAAGGAACGTTCCTGTGCTAGTACAAAGCCCTTAATTCTTGATTCATCGGAAAATAAACTTAACAACCTTTATATCTGGGAAGTGTGTCATCCTCGTGATGCGTGTGAAACTAGGAAAAGGTATGTAGTCAAACACAACTTAACCTCAGTGATTAGAGAACAAGCCTCCGCACGACTACACCCCCCCCCCCTCACACACACACACACACAAATAGCGTTATTGTCTGGTTTATATTCATTTATTTTGTATTATTATCTGTATCTGTTCTGTGTCATAGTGTTTTATCTGACTCCTGTTTCGATTCGGTTTGTCAAGCTATGCGTACGTAGAGATCTCTACACTACGCGCGCTCATGCATATAGCTAGCCCTTAAGTTCCATAGACAACCTGATGATGGCCAATACAGGCCGAAACACGTAGTTGTTTCTATCACAGTCATTAAATACACCTCAGTGATTAAGTTGTGTTTGACTACATACCTTTCCTAGTTTAACAACGTTTTAACGAATGCTGGTGGAGTGTCACATATGACGTTTTTAGGAAAACCATTCTAACGGAAGCTGAGACAGAGAAGGTACATCGCTTTTCAAGTAACGAGCTCTTGATTATGTACCGATTCCACAAAGCACATACCGTTTTTAGGGAATGTGAGTGTTGTGCAACAGAAATTTTCACGAAAATCCCTCCAATGTAAAACGAAATACTGCCAAGCAGATTCATTTCTCTGCTACTAAAGAGCCCTTAATTATTAAACGATCGCAACTTTAGTGCCCCATAGAAAATAAAATGTTATATTATTTTATTTCTTTTATTTTACATATGCGGACAGTAGATTGTGGTGAACTGCTGAGGTACTTCCCTCAGCTAGACAAGCAGGAAGTCCGGATCACCTATCCTTCACATGGCAACAGCAAAAGAGTTGAACTGAAGGAATCTGTTGCTAGGTGACGAAGGTAATTGCTGACTTATGATGAGAATGTGTGTGGGGGGTTTTGAGGCGGCAGTTGAAAAGGATTCTTTTCGGAACCTCTGGTGGAAGCAGACGAGTAGGAAGTGGCTAAAATTATAAGACTAGGAGATGTGGGCTTCACTGCTGATTTTGATAATGCAAGATAAGAGTGGTTAACTTCATCTAGAACCAAGGTAAAGTGTGTAAATTGCTCAGTCATATATTTCTTTTTATTTCTTTTTTGGTCCTAAAATTTTACTCCAAATTGAACAGCCGTAGTGATAGAAGGTAGTTATGCATCTATGGGTGGTGATCAAGCTTTCCATTTTCTAGGAAAACGTCTATCCATGCGTTATGGCACTATTTGCAATTGTCCCACATTAACTGCTTGTTTTATTGTACATTTTATCTTAGTAGTGAGATATTAACCTCCTTAGTTAATGTTTGGATACTGTAGTGATTTAGATTACAATATACTTGAAACCCTACATGGTGTTGTCTAATGGTGGCAGCGATTCCATTTAACTTTGTTGTGTCGGTGGTAGGGTGGCCACTGTGCGTCAATACACAACCAAACTTACACAATGTTTGTAGCGAAAGATCGTGAAGTTTTATTTATGGATTTTCAAGAAAATCCCACCAATGGAAACCAAAATGCAGCCCGGAAGGTACATTGTTCTTTACGCAAACTGTTCTTAATTTTTCAACGATTCCGTACAAACGTGCATCGTCTGTGGCGAATGTGAGTCATGTGCCAGATATGAATTTTCAGGGAAATTCCCCTGGTGGAAGCCGATTTATAACCAAGAAGGCATATTGCTCTTAAAGTGTCCCGAATTATTCACCGATCCCAAACAAACTTTCGTCTTTGGTAGCGAAAGTGCGTGGAGTGCGACATGAATTTTCGGTAAAATCCCTCCAATGGAAGCTGAGATACAGCCGAGAAGGTACACAACTCTTCAAGTTAATTGCCCTTAATTATTGATCGAGCGTAACGAACTTACGTCCTCTGCAGCGAATATGTGTAGTGCGCCAGACACGCATTTTTAAGAAAACTCCTGCAACGACAACCAATACACAGACGGAAAGGCAAATTGCTTACAATGTAAAGCACCCTCAGGACAGACAATAAAAACTTGTCCTTTGCGTTTTCGTAGTTCGCATACGTCGGTGCATATGACACAATTGTCTTCCCACTACTTGTGAATGAGCGGGCTTGAAGAATTTCTCTCGTCTTTTCTTGGCGTGTTCTACAGATGGATTCAGGACGAGGTGATGGGCCATATTTCGGATTAAGTTCTTAATAATTTGCTTAGTCTATTATACGTTTTATTCACTTTAAACTAAAAGCAATCTTCAAATTGATCTGGGCGGTAGTTATGATTATAAATTAATTTCTAAAGCATAAGATACAACATTTCTTGGATTATATGTAGAGAGTACACTAACCTGGAACACACATACTAAACTGTAGATAAATTAAGTGCAGCCTGCTATGCAATGAGATCGGTTCTTTTATATCACAGGAAAAACTGAAGATGATTTACTGTAACCATTTTTATTCATTATGAACTACAGAATAATATTTGGAGGAACACTTCCCTACGAGAGAACCTGTGCCTCCGTGGTGAGAAGTCAGTGATAAAGTACTTTGGTTGTGGCATGGCCATGCCACTTGATTAGCTGATTTATGATAAACTATGAAAAACAGATGTGAAGCGAGAGATAACATGTTTGCTCAGTTGTCATCACAACAGGAAAATCAATAACAACAGTGTTATGTGTAGTGTCTGAGGCTATACTGAAATTACGCATTCTTAACAGAGGATATAAATGTATACATCCCATTCTCCAGGCACCCTGAAATGAGCCACAAATTCCCAGTGATAGAGTATTGTTATATTCTTGCAGAATGGTAGTACTGTTACAATGGATTTAATGGTGGAATTAAGAAGGTGCTGAGGAAAATTGCGTTTGTAGTGTTCACCTGATATTGTGAGTGCTGAAGTAAATATAACTGGATGGGCAGGAGAACAGTAAATGTATATGAATAGATTGAACACCTCATTCAGAGAGACAAGTTGGAAAATTATTACAAAATTAACAACACTTGTATGTAAGATACAAGCTGGTTTCTGATTGATTTGCTGTTATTCACTCACACAAGAAGTAGTTACACTGATGTCTGAAAATCTACATTGTGACAAGTTGACTGAGAGTCAGCAGATGGTGTTGGTGGTTACATTCTTCATTTACGTAAGATGGCATGTCGAATTTATAATGCAAGTTTTCCACTTGTAGGAGGTAGAATAGTGTAGTTTTAATAGTAACTAGGACATGGGCAAGACGACTGAGGAATCGTTTAATTTCTGCAGGGGCAAAAGCCATCCCCTAAGCATGCAGACTGAGTCTGGAGCCCATCCATTCTCCCTTGTATTAGGTAAAGGGGCCTCTTTCCATAGGTGTTAAGTAGAGCTATGCACCCAATCCCTATTTACTATCATGGTGTGCACAGGTGTGACAATTGTTGTACTTCACCTTTTCCACGAACTAAGTACCTAAATAACTAACAAACTTCAAAGAGCTGAGTCCTTCATGAGAAGCTAACAGGTCCTCAGCTGGTCAAGAAACTCCCTGCATTTTATGAAACACGAGTTACCACATTCACAAGCACCCGCCACCTGTCTTTATGCTGAACCAGAGCCATGCAGCTCATGGCTCTCCATCTAACTTCTTGAAGACCCATTTTAATATTATCCTCTAATCTACGCCTAGGTCTCTTTTTACCTTGTCCAGTAGCTGGAATCTCATAATGTTGGGATGTTATCTGGAATGTACTAGCTGATGATTGCACAGTGTTTAACTTTACTCTTTTGTGTTGGTGGTAGCAAGCCTTGAGGTACTTTGCCAAGTAATTTGTGGTTCAATGTAAGCCTTTCACTGCTGTGTTAGTGCATGCTGTGGTGGCCTCGCAGCGATGAGCTGTTTTCAGCAATTGTTTTGCATTTGTTACCGGACAAATCACTCATTCATTTAGATTCACTGGTACCATCCTGTTTTCTTAGAGGATTCTAAAATATGTTCACATAGAAGTAACTGTATGTTTGTGGATGCCATGGTGCATCCGGTATTTGAAAATAGATGGTTGATGCACATACTTACTTCTATAATAAACTGTAACCAGAATATGAACTGACATATTTCATACTATCTCATCAAGGTGGTAGAAGCTTAAGTTTGAAACAGTAAAGAGTGATTATACCTATACACACTATAAGAACTCAGAATTTTGAATTGAGGTTATGTGTCTGCTACAAGAAAGAACTACTTGGATAAAATGAGATATGCTCAGTAAATGAAGCAGAAGGTTTGATATCAGGTGTATAAAGGTAGAATGTAATGAATATAGAGTAGAATTCTTTTAATGCAGCACCCAAAGGATTTACCTGGTGACAGTTTATCCAGTATTCCAGATTATCAGATGGTACGTACACTGACATAAGTTCTAACAGGTACTGCTTTTGTATATGTGTTGCACAATTAATCAGAAAATTATTCCCTTTGAATGTCTTTTTCCGCTGCTGGTTTAGGGTCATCAGGATTTTCTTCTGTTTTTTTTTTCTGAGGTTTCTTTGGTTTCTACTGGGATGCCGAAGGACCAGGAGACTGTCAGTCAGAAGTCTGTGTAGCTGAAGAAGCTGATGGAATAGGAGACAAGGGGTCAGGAGATACATAGAGACACTCTTGGAAGCCTTTTTTGAGGGCATAAGGACTTGGAATTATTTTCCTCAACTGCTGAAATACCAGGAGTTCCAGAGTATCAGCAACTGGGTTACAGGAATTCTACTGCAGTTAGTTCGGTAGGTAGATAATTAGTTCAGAACTTACATTTCTCTCATGTTTTTATTTCTAGGCACTTGTTAGGTGAAGGAGCACCTCTTCTGACATCTTTGCAAGAAAAGTCCTCACCAGTTGACAACATGACAGACATATATTGCATCTGTCATGGACTTTCTAACCGTAAATTATTGGTAAATATACTGGCTACTCTGTTTGGTATTTCAGCATAGGTATCTGTAAATTGTATGTATGTGCAGCTACCATTAATGGTACAGTCACAACCACAAGGCTGGAATCTACCATCTTATCTTTTTGTAATTATTCAGATTGCAAATGTGGGGCCAATTCTTTACAGAGTTTCACAAAAGTTTTCCCATGGAGAGTTAAAGACAGCTGGATAATCTATGTGATTTTTATACCTGATAGTGCTGTGTTATTAACGATGGCATTGTCTTATTATGAAACAAGTTTGGTTAGTGGCAGTGCGCACAGCACAGCACTTTTTGTTCTCACCTTCTCTATTGCATTGGTTTCATGCACATTCTCCATGCTGTTCATGCCTCTCATAAGAAATTTTCGTGAAATTTACCTCATATCCTATTTCATAGGAGAAGGGCTTAGTGGATTTTTACCTAGTGTAGTAGCACTGATACAGGGTGTTGGTGGAAATCCAGTTTGTATCGCCGATTCTGAAAACAGTAGTCATGGTGCCATACACAGACCCACCACATTTTTTAAGTGAAACCTTCTTTTCTTTTCTCTTTGGTATGATGAGTGCAAGTACTATTGATTTTTTTCTTCTGAACAATCTGAGACATTGCCAGAAGTGAAAGGACTTATTCCCAAACAAGATCTCCTGCATTTAGCATGAAGAATTCTCAAATGGTTGAAGGTTCTAGGAACAATCGAGCTCCTACACACAGTCCATTTTTTACGGTTGGATAAGATGTGGATGCACTAATGGTACATCCAGAAACCTCAAACATACACTACATATTACCTACCGCTAATGAAAGTTCAGATCGATGTGGAAGTGCAGGTGTAAATAGTGGTGTTGTCATAACTATATTATCCCAACTGTCATCTCTGACACGGCCTGTGTACATTTATTTTCTAGTGTTAGCAGCATGGGTGTGTATGTTTGGTAATGGAATTTTCCCAAGTATTCAGTCATATTCTTGTCTTCTTTATGGCAATGTTGCTTATCATCTCTCTGTGACACTGTGAAGCATGGCCATTCAAATGGCTTGCTTTTTGGCATTTTTTACCCATACTCATCAGTGAAGATGATATCTGTACTGACATCATTAAGTGTAGTCTTTACAGGATATATCATGGCTTTGACACTACTTAGTCTGGTACCAGCATTTGTCAACACCACAGAGGGAGAATTTCCTGTGGTTATTTACATGTAAACTCACGCAGTATCATATAATATGTCTCTCCTGAAGGGGCTCAGTTCCTTGAAGAAAATTTTTTGTTACTCAAAATGAGTTATTATGTAAAATGGTTATATAATTCAACATTCATCTTATCTATCTTAAGTGTGTCTGCCTGTGTGCTCTTTGGATTTCAGATAATTTTGGAACTGAGGTGGTCTGCAATAGAAATTTTCAGTTGAATTTGATTGTCTCCCTAGTGGTCCTGTGTAGTTCCTTCTTAATGTGTAGTTAAAAACAAACTTTATCATTATTTTTGTCTCCAACAATTGCCACTTGAAAACTGATAAAATAACATGAAGTGTAGCACCCAGTGAAGTCTATAGGTTTTCACATCACTGTCCTTTGGAGTATGACACTGTATTTTTGTAAACAGACACTGATATTTCAAAGAAGCATGTTGCCTCCATCTACATGTTAGGGGTACTTTCTTCTACCACGGAAATGGAAGTAGCAGTTTCCCTCAAAATGCTGTACAGACCAAGCATACTTGTAAATGCACTACCATACTTACTCAAATGTAAGATGAGTATATTTTCCCAGTCTATCACCTGCAACATTTGAAGTTACCTTAAAATCATTCACATCACTTCAACATGTTTTTTGTCCCTGAAAACTGAAAATTGTGAGAGGGAGGAAGTTGTGATATATGCAGGTTTGTCTTGCATTCAGGTAGCTCCCAAACTTTATATACAACTTTTTGGTTAAAAAAGTACATAAAGTATGCCAATAAGTGTGTAACATTTCAGTCATGAGGTTATTCTTGTCATTTTCCAGGTGTTTTCTTCAGTGATTGTTACTGGGCTCATCACGTACATAAATTTTCTATTGCATCAGTATTCCGCCTGGAGGACGGACGTGCCCTGTTCTGGTGTGGAGCCATTCAGCAGTTTGGGTCAGCTGTTGGCACACTTCTGTTCTTTTTTAGCATCAATTACACACACACTTTCACTTATTACTCTCCATGTGTATAATGGTAGCTTTACTATTAGAGTTTAATTCCTTAGATATCTGTGTCAATGTAATGGATGCTGTTACATGTAGAAAAAAGAGGCAGTTTAGGGCAGAGTGCAGGATTGCAGCTTCTTTTGAATGATGAAAATGTGATTTCAGCTTGTCATGACTAATCAGTCCAATCAGATAATTTCATGTGTCAGTTGGTTATGGTACACCACCTTGCACTCTTATCACAAATGTTTTAACTTCAGAATATGAAATGTAGCTGCAGATATTATGTATATCATCTGATAATTGTGTATACATATTGTATGGCTATGAATTACAGTTTTTAATACCAAGGAAGTCGTTGTAATGCTACTCTGCAAGATGAGAACTTCAGTCTCCCAGAATATGACAGTGTGTTGATTTGTATCTAGCAAGCACCTCTGTAACATCAATACTTATATATCTGTCTACACACCTCCATGTCTGAGAAGGCTGAAGTCGGTATCAACACTGCTCTGAGAACCTCAGACACCACTGTAAATCTTTTACGTCAGAGGTACACATTTCAAATCATTGCAGAGTTCAGGACTGGACCAAGTGGCAAGCCAGCCAGGCAGCTGCCCAGGCCACCACCCTACAAGGGCACTAAGATATGACTGGAATAATCAGAAATATGGTGCTAGTAAACTCAGATTCACATGTGTGAATGAACTTCTCCAAAAACTATTGGCAGTTCAGGCATGCATTCCCAGAAAGGTTTGTCAAACTTGTCCTAGGCTGAAAAAGTTTAAAAATATCAATTTGAAAGGGCGCCAAGTTATTACCATGCCTGGGGTGCCAACATGTCTTGAGCTGGCCCTGGCAGTGTTATCCCAGTTGTAATCCACAAGGTTTTTGTGGTCTGTTTGCTTCTACAGGCTTAGTCTCCGGTTCATACCTTCAGGTAGGTCACAATCATGTCCTTCCAAGTCCTAGTTTATTCCATATTTATTACCAAATTCGCTTCTCATTTGGTGCTGTATAACCTGTGAACATAGTGAAACAGTAACACCATGTGACTAAAGGATTGAGGAATATAAAATAAACTCAGTTGTTAATTTTAACTTCAAGCCATCTCAGTATGAAGGATTCTGTTCATTTGCTTTTTGTTTGTGTTGTCTGATTGGCACATTTAGCCAACATTATGGGCTGCAGACTTCAAAACACTTATCTGTCATCAACTTGCTACTATATATTTTGTTCTCTTTTGCATGGTGAAGTGTGAGTTTGATGATTACAGTAGGCATGTGTTCTAGGACATTTTTGACGTTATGTATTGGTTTGTATGTGCCACATTTTCTGCGAGCTGATTACCAAGTCATTGTGAAATTAATTTCATTGTGTCACAGGCATAACACATGTACAGACAACACAGCAGGATAAAAAAATTTAAACATATGGTACATTTTAATTATTCCTAATTTAAATACAAATGTAATAGAATAGGTGTGATTTATTTGCATCAGTAGCCCAAAATTAAACCTTAAAATATCTTTTATGGTAATAAAACAAATTTTGATACAGTATACCAGTATTTTCAGTTTTAATGAAAACTGAACGTTTTTTCAATTCTTAAGCATGTTATGAAAAGAACATGTTTCCTAATACTTTGTGCAGTTGATATAAGTGATGAGTGGTCTGCTGCCCATTATTAGATAAACTGGACAAAGACATGCTTTGTTCAGCCAGTCAGTTGACATCATGAGTTTGAATCCCATGTGGGGCAAGGATGAGTGTCTGCTGTTTCCTATTCTATTTTTTCTGTAGGTGGAGACTTTGTGATGCATTGATCTTGCATTCGAATGTCTGTAGGATACATATCCATGGAACTTAATGCTGTATCAGAATAGGGTAGAGGCCACCAATAGAGAACAGTAATTTCAAATTGGGAGCTACGTGAGTATATTATTCACCAATGAATTATATTATGTGCACTCAACCATCAGAGCAGTAGAGTTATTGAAAGCCTGAAAGGCTTCAAACTATGTAGCTTGTGTTAAGGGGACCTATACCAGATATACACTTACATAATAATGGGCCAGAAAATAGAGAGAAGTAAGTTCAGGATAAAAAAAACTAAAATATATTTCAACAAATATACAATATCAGAAGACATACATGAATAGTTCAACTTAAATAAAAGAAATACAGAAATTTCTCAAACAAACCACCGGTTAACAACAACAAAACAGAATAAACATGAAGTTGTTACTTGTCCATTTGTAATGTGGCCTTTAGGAGAAGCCAGTGGACGACGGGCCGCCTATCAGCCGAACTGAATTTCAAGGATAAAAACCAAGGGCCAAGACAGAAATTTATATCACAACTCACTGGCTCGCCAGTCAGCAACAGTCTGGCTCATCCACCCTGAAACAACTCTAACTCCAGTAAAGGGTTCGAGATTCTACGGCAAATCAAGGATAGGGGATGAGGTTTCCTCTGCAGGGAGGAGTTCAAACAAGCCATGTGGCTCAAACTATTATATTTTAAGCACTATTACAAAAAACCAGCATTTTGTATCCTATTTTTCATCTTGCATATTGTCCACAATTTTAAAATAATTACGAAACTTAAAAGAAATCAGGAAATGTGAAGTTCTTTTTATGTAATGAAATGTGTTGGGGTATGTACGAGTAGTAACACCGCTTGAGGTCTCATATCTTACATTAGGTGGGTGGTCCTTGAAGATGACCTATGTAACTGCATGGGTCGTATTTAGGGACATATGGCAGGCTTCACCTTTCAACCATATCTCACCAGTGACAATCTAGTGCTATATAAAGAAGGTAGGATAGACTGAGTATAGAGACTGGCTGTGTGCAGGTTGACCAGTTTTGATTCCTGGCAGGGACAGAGAGTTTTCTTGCCACAGCACCCAGATCAATGTTTGACAAAACCACAGGATGTGATGGAATACTGTCTGAAGCCTGCAAGGTGTTGGTGGCCAAAGATGAAGGAATTTAAATTGTGACAGAGCTGTTCAATTGGTTAAAATAAGAAGAAGTTTGCAAGAGAATGGGAAGTTATTTTAGTGCAACCAATTTAAAATAGGGACTGGAAATCAGGAGGAGCTTGGACGTTGCAGAGCACTTTCGGTGAAAATATATTCAGGAACACTGGCTTGTAGGTTAAGAGACTGGCTTTTGTATTGCATGAGACTGACTGCTTTTAAGTGGTTTCGATTGTAGATCTAGGTAGATGTTTAGACGATGTTCAGCTGAAGTGGTTTCATTGATTTTGTAGACTGTCCTACGACAGGTCCATAGCCTCTTCCTAAGCAAGTTCTCCAGAGAGTGGAATCTAGTGTTTCCGCTTTCAATTTCCAGTATCCTCTCGTTTCCTTAAGGTCATTCAGTAGCTGCCTACATCCTCTTCCTCGTCTTCCCATCGCTTCTGTTCATTCTTCACTTTTTATTTACACTAACACATTTTACTTACATTTCAGCCATCCTTACAGCCTACAACATTGACGTCACTCTTCTTAATAAAAATTACGGCCTGCTTCACTTTTTTAAAGAAACATGGGTTTTTGCGCGTCCATCGGTATTCAGATCTCAGAATAGTCGAGGAGGTAAAACGAAGCTTAAAGTGCTGCCATCCTGACAGCCTACAACATTGACGTCTCTCTTGTTAATAAAAATACCGGCCTGCTACACTTTTTTAAAGGAAATTTGTGTTATGCGCGTCCATGGTATTAGGATCTCAGAATAGTCGAGGAGGTAAAACGAAGCTTACAATTCTGCCGTCCTGACAGCCTACAACATTGACCTCACTATTGTTAATAAAAATACTGGCCTGCTACACTTTTTAAGGCGAATTTTATTTTCCGCGTCCATTGGTATTAGGATATCAGAATAGTCGAGGAGGTAAAACGAAGCTTACATTTCAGCCATCCTTACAGCCTACAACATTGACGTCAATCTTCTTAATAAAAATACCAGCCTGCTACACTTTTTTAAAGGAAAATGGGGTGATTTTCCTCGTCCATTGGTATTAGGATATCAGACTAGTCCAGGAGGTAAAGTGAAACTTACATTTCAACCATCCTTACAGCCTACAACATTGACATCACTCGTGTTAATGACTGTGACATAAATAAAACATTTGATTGCATGAGTTATGGGGTTCTGTTGTCTAAATTGGAACAATATGGAGTGACAGGAATAGTCTTAGATTGGTTTAGGTCTTATCTAAATGACAGAAGACGGAGAATACTTCTCAGCAAACCGTTATTTTCAGTCAGATTTGAAGCCGAAGGAAGTGTGGAATTCCTCAAGATTCTGTCTTGGGCCTCACACTGTTGAACATATATATAAATGATCTCCCAGAAATTATGGATAACTGTTACACACCATATTACATGTCAATGACACTAGTATTTTAGTAACATCTACTAACTATGATGACTTAAAGAAAAAAAGGAAATTTAACTCTTCACCTCATTACTGAATGGTTTCAAATAAACCAGCTTGTAATAAACAAAATAAAACATTTGTAACTAACTTTTCATTTTCTAAAACTCTGACGCATACCCTAAATATACAAATTGATAATCAAAATGTTACTTATAGAATCAATAAAATTCTTGGGTATGTATTTAGATTGCAATTGATCATGAAAACTCCACATAGAAAAATTATTGAAGAAACTATGCATGTCATGCTATATGATAAGAATTGATTGATTGATTATTTATTTTCATCCATATTGTTACATATGCAACACTGGACTTGTCCAAGTGTATAATACAAAATTTACAGTGCTAAGTATCCGGCAATTATGATATGTGGTAATAATTACAATAATTCCAATA
>Ga0123352_10009674_pt1 | contig 15097 bp, 10 predicted proteins | sample TergutLab28metaG_FD_89700 | JGI IMG/M metagenome (GOLD analysis project Ga0123352, IMG submission 89700) | Labiotermes labralis P1 segment gut microbial communities from Petit-Saut dam, French Guiana - Lab288 P1 | ecosystem: Host-associated > Arthropoda: Insects > Digestive system > Gut ... | reverse complement strand
TGAGTGGACCCCGTTCCAGACCCACTACTACTCAGAAAATCTGGTAGCGCCGGGGATCGAACCCGGGACCTCTGTATCTGTAGCCAGAAACTCTGACCACTAGACCACAGAGGCGGTCCACATCTTGTGACTAGTCCAGCAATTCAAATCCTGAGATAGAACTTTAAATTAAATCAGGCCACGACTTTGGCGTAGCGAGTTTTTTAACGCCCAGAACGAGTAACAGAAATTATAGATTTTAAAAAAATCACAAAAATTTATTGTATTTCCTAGTGTTTGACACAAGACTTTAGAATTTTTTGAGCGCAAAAATCAATTTTTTGTCCTTTTTATAATATTTATTTTTACTCTAGTTTTGCCGCCCCTTGGAATCCGCCGCCGGATGCGGCTGCACTCTTCCCCTCCCACCACTAGTTATGCGTCCTCGTCCCACGATTACTTTGTTTGGCACCCTTCACTGTTAATTATAAGATAATATTCTTCACTTTATCGTCGTAAGAATATCTTTCTGTGCGTTTGCTTTTGCACACCTACATACTTAGCAGATATTCTGCAAGAAGTTATATTTAGACGTATGGTTTTTATATTTTCTTTGGCTTGTTGTTTTTTTATAAGAAAGAAGGAATAGCCGCAGTCCTCTTCTTGACAACCCATGTAAACCTTGCAATGGTCCTACTTCATGCAACTTTTGCTACTCCTGAAAAAGAGTAGTTCGCTTCTGTTCCCTGTTTTCCGTTGTGTGTTACTGAAAACAAACCAGGGCCCCTTAACAATGTTTCAATTCCAGCCTTCGCCCTTTTTAACACTGTATTCCTTGTGTTCCTGCTCTTTTAGCCGGCTTTACTTTCCACGTAATTAAAAACATACAACTTGCTAACACTAATGATGTTCCAAGAACAAATTGAAATTGAACGGACGAGGGTGAATTCCTTCTACGCAGTGGTTGCAATGAAGCGGACTTCAGTTTTTATAACGTACTGTTGCTGAGACAATACTGAACTCCTACCGACCTAAATTAGTTCCTTTACAAACACATTGATTCTGAAAACGTTCCCAAGATTCCAGTTTGTTCTCTTCCCTAAGACAATCATCGCATTTGGCGCAGTGCAATGTAAAGGAGAGGGGTGGTAAATTGCTGTTATCCAGTATAGACAGATGCCTTCTAATGGGTCTGTTCTTATATCCAAGGGAATTCATTCTGTTACAAATAATATGGAATCGCAGTATTTCAGACGGTGCAAATCTTAGAAGTGTGAAGAACGCAAGAAAATATTCTGACGCACAACTGCCATTTAATTACGCCATATGACACGGATAATCATCATCATTAGCACATAGTCTATCTTACGAAAAATCCATAACCACTTCCAAAGCGAGTTCTCCACAAAGTGCGATATAGTGCTTTCTCTTTCAAGTCACTGTCTTCATATTTCCTTCAGGTCATCCAGTGGCCGCTTACGTCTTAATCCTCATCCTCCCGTCCCTTCTATCGTTCTTTTCATCTTCAATGTCATGGGTCAGATGGCAATTGCTACGCAAGATAGGGCGTACAAAAAAAAACAGAAGGAAAGCTAACTGGATTTAAGAACGATAATATTAAAAGCATGAGATTATAAGACGATTATTTTGGTGATGGATACAATGTAGGCATGAGAAGGCCAGAGAGAATATTTAACATTCAAAAGGCTGACATTCACCTGTATAACACAAATAAAACTTCACCCACCAGGCATGCATGCTAATTGTACTCAATTAGAAAGCCCAACCAGTTAGCACAGTACGTATAAACAAGTAGCCAGGTAAGAATATCTGTTATTAGAAACAGGAAACATATGCAAGCATTTTTGGGGGGTTAAAGAAAGAATTCATAGTGTTTAAGAATTTCGTACATAACTCACAGCTGCCTCTGTCCTTTAAATAGATAATATATTACTCAATAAGGGAGAAAGAGACGAGAAATGTTTAAAACAAGCAGTCATAAAGCCTGAAGAAATTAGCAACTTATTAGACCTAAGCGTAGATGTAAAGAAATGAAAAAATGTGGTACCTGGAAGTTTTCATTGTCTATTTTTTTCATTTCGTCTATTTGATGTAGAATTTAGAGTGAGCCGCCGTGTTATAAATGTATCGAATTTTTAATTTTCACACAATATGAACAAATCCTCAGCCAGCTGAAAGAATATTGGAAGGTCAAGATGGAATAAGTTGCAAGGATTGACTTAGTCGTAATTTGAACATTATCTACAGGACTTATATTTAAGTCTTTAATGTTTTAATGATAAGAAACTTTGCATAAGTTCTAATCCTTTTAAGACTATTATTCCGTTGTATAAATTTATAACCTATTTATATGGTAAATTAAAATTTCACTCATTTTAAGGGCTTGGTCACGCTATTATATTTACGAGTTTTATAATTTGTTAAAACAATTCCCTAAAGCCATTTCAATTCCAAATTTGTATAATTTTTCCGAAGAAAGTAATCAAGAGTTTTATGAATTCCTAGAGGTCATATACATAGTTTCTCACTGTCACGTCACTATTGGTTTGGCATTTTATGGAAGATGTAATAGGATATAATGAAAGAAATATTGGATGAAAAATTATAATCCAGCACGGAAGTGCTTCCCTTCCTTTTATGTCACGCGCACATCGTTCACGAAATGGCAATTTGTCATAACTCACACAACCCGTCAAAATGAGATCCCCCCCTTTGCTAGGCAGTTGGTTTACAAACACCTTCTGACACAAAGTTTTGACCACAAAAAATTTGCTTGTCTTCATATTTTCGTTAACAGTAACCGGCTTATTGCATGGGTCAAGTTTTTCCTGTCTCCTGCAGAACTGTTTATCTTTGGGTTAACGAAATATTCGTTTCATGAACGATATTTTATATTTTATCAATTTCTGATTACGTGATAAAGTCACAGAGAAACACTCCTTTTTTTAAGATTTTTACTCTGCGCCCTCTTCTTGTTATGAGATATAATTTTTTCCTCTCCGGTGATATGATATAAATGGATTTGCCAAGAAAAGAATTAAACTAGCCCATTTTTGTACTTGTGGAAATGACGGTAACGAATGAAAAATAAAATCTGAAGAGAGGATGCATCGATATTATTGAATTCAAAATGATTTACCTTCACCCAGAAATTATCTTCAATTTGAAGATAATAAACTTAAGTAAATCAGCCATTTACAGACTTAAAGGCCAGATTATTTTAGGTGGAATTTTTTATAATTTCATTATTTAGTTTGTTATAGGCCTACACTTGAAACAATTGTTTTAAAAAGAGTTTAAGTTAATCCTATAATGAAGCCCGAATAAGCAAACATTTGTCTGAGACATTTCCTATTAAGAATGGTCTGAGATAAGAATAAGATTTATCGCTATTGCTTCTCAGCGATGCTTTGGAATATGCCATTAAGAAGTACCAAGCAAAAGGAGGGAAAATAAGTGGATGAGTTATGTCAGTTTATGGTATACGTTGGTGATGTTAATTTAGTGGGCATGAATATAAATAATGTAATGAGAAATACGGAAGCTGTATTATTCTTATCGAGGAAACAAAGGAAATATTCATGAATATCGAACAGAATTCAAGACAAAGTCAAATACAAAGACAGGTAACGAATCCCTTGAAAATGTATCAATGCTCAGACACCTGGCGACATTGAAGATCAGAATGACGTGCGTCAAGACATAAAGAGCAGATTAAATTCAGAGAAGACCGGCCGCCACTGGGTACAGAAACTTTTGTCTTTCCCCCACCTCCATGCTCTCCAAAAACATAAACATTAAAATACACCTAATTATAATTTTTCCTCCTGTTTACTACGGGTGAAAAATTTCGATCCTTACGCTAAGGGGAAAACATAGGTTGAGGGTTTTTGAGAATAGGGTGCTGAGGAAGATATTTGGGTCGAGGAGGGAAGAGGTATGAAGGGACTGGAGGAGACTGTACGGCAGTTCTTCATGATCTCTACTCCTAATCAAACAAAACTCGGGTGATCAAATCACGAAAAATTTGATAGGCAATGCATGTGGAAAGCGTGAGGGAAGAATAAAGCATTGAGGTTTTCTATTGGGAAACCTGAAGGAAAACGAGACCACTAGAATTGTAAGGAGGTATTGTTAAAGTGGAGCGTAAAGATGTCGTATGGCGAAAAGTGGACTGGTTGAATTTGGTTCCGAACAGGGACAAGTGGCGAGGAATTGCGAAAACCAAAGAAAAGCGGGGACTTAATTGGGTAGCTGAGGTAGTATCATTCAGTTGCAGCTCTGTACCTTGAAATTATTTAGATGCTTCTCTACTTAATTCTTTTTAGTTAGACGCTAAACACATATGTACCAGGACAATGGAATTATTTACAAAGTACGACTTAGCTAAACCGCAATATGTTACACATTACACAAAGATTCAAAAGCTTGAAGACATTAGAAAATACAAATTGGTTAGTTATATGATACATAATTCTGAAAGTAAAAACCTATACTAATTGTGAATACGATAGAAAATTTTCACCAAGAGATTATCATCTGTTGCCACCGCTGAAGTGACGTTCTGGTGGCAATAAATTTGAAGAAGATTGTGATGTGGAAGCAGTGTGACATGATGTCTGATGACACAGGACGTGGTTTGATTACAACAGGAAAGAAAAAGCCCTTTTCACGGTATGATTAATGCGTCAGTTGTTGCGGAGTGTATGTGAAAAAAATAGTGGGAGAGCAAGCAATTGAATCTGCATTATTCTTACTGGATTTACATTTAATGATCCGAAAATGTACGAAGTGTACGCTTATTTTCCGTCCAATTCGAGTATGTCCTACATGAACATAAATTTGCCGTTGTTTAATGGGGCGATGAATTTCGACTCCTCGCCCTCAAGTAACACCTAACAACAGTGTGCTAAAGAGAATATTCCAAACTGAAGAAGGAAAAAAAATGGAAATACCGAGAAAATTATACAATGAAGATTTCCTTTCATAATATTTTCCTTTTATCAAATACATTTTGGACAATAAAATAATGGAAAATTCTAACTGCGAGAGAGAGGTAACAAGCCGAAAAATATAAACAATATACAGAGCATTTTAATCGGAATTTTTAAGGGGATATATAATTTGCCATTTCAAAGGAAAGTGGTTTCGGATTACTGGTGGAATTAAACTATCTGAAAAAAGAAAAAAATGATCAAACACTTGAGAGTCCTATAATGAATCTACACATTTCATAAAGAAGGGAGTCTTTTTGAGTATCTCCACAAGAAACTATTTACCTTTGCCATTTCTAATGCGAATGTCTTCTGATAAAACTGTATATCAACGCCGTTAACCCTTTAAATGCCAAATTAAATCCCATATGCCATTTTCTGGCATTATTAGGAGCTCACCATATTCTCCACGTTAGCAGGATAAAGGTTAATCGAAAGTAATTATAAGCTACTTATTTAGAAAATAATGCCAGTTTTTCGTACTTAAAAACACAAACACGAACTCAATTCCTTCAGTTTTCAGAGACGAAACTAAAGTTTCCGAAAGGTATTTTTTCTCACCCCGGTAACTTCCGAGATAAGGAGCAACTCTTGAGTTTAAGTTTCAGCTTCAGATCCCTCGAATAAGTGGCAAAATAACTACTCTCTAATGTTGTTATCTGCCTATGGCAATACAAACTCTACAATAGGAGCAAGTTACGTCTGCTCTGCTCACCTTCTTTCTGTCTGTCGGTCTTTCTCTCTCCATGAATGTGATGTACTTTTCAAAGGAATTTTCTGGATAGTCTTTCATTCTCTCTCATCGTTCAATATTTGAAGTGTTTTATGGTACTGTCATAAGGCAGTTAGTGAGTTAACTGTAGATGTGATGGAGAGGAGCGCTGCAAGAACTGAAGCTCTCCTTGCTCAGGAGGAACTGTAGAAGATTGTGAAATTTAATGGAGATGGAAAGGGCAAAGAAATGGTTCTCATTACAATCGAGGGTTATTGCATGAGACTTATAAATAGAAATGATGAAGAGGAAAGAGAAATGAAAGTAAATAAGAAAAATGAGTGAAGCAAACATGAAAACAAGCATCTAACCTTGGCGTAGATATGTATTAAATTAATGTACAAGAAATATCCACGAGGTTTTTTATGATTCTATAAATTCATAGAAAAATTTACGCATTATGGAACGCCAAGGAAAAATGATACATTTATAAAGGATGGGAAGTAGTGGTTGTAGGTGGGATAATAATTTTAAAATATACTTTTATTTCAAAATTAAAATCGAATTTTTTTCTGCGTTGCTCTTCCCTTATTATGGAGCGGATAGGTTTCTTTGAAACCAAGATGCAAATACACAACAGTGCGCGGTGTCACATCCCGATATATGCAGGCTAATGCGCAGCCCTGAGAAATTACATTTCGATGTTAATATTCGTGTATTTTGAAAGTACCTTTTATTTGAGGAGAGTTTAAGCAGCTCAGATATTATGGCATCGAATGCTAGTTTTATCCGAAAATAATCAATGGGAGAGGATGGTAAAGCCAGTAGACTTGGTATAATTTAACCTACTGGTACAAGGCAGGCCTGTAGTGACCAAGGAAAACATCAGTGAAAATAGCTACTCTGCGAGTCGAGATGTGCGTTTATTTCCATTAAACTTAACGACATTTGACGTAGATACTCCGACAGCCAGTGCCTGTAGTACAAATGATCACAATTACTTATACGACAGATTTTTAAACACATTTCATTATTTGCTCACAAATATCATATTACGGCATAATAATCGTGAGAAAAATGGAGAAATGAATAGAGTAAAGGAGCAGGAAGTAACCTACATACAGTTAAACGTTTTATTGATAAATAGATAAGTCATATCTTGCGTGGGAACTAACTACTCAAACATGATACTGAAGGAATGGTAGAGGGAAGAAGATAATTGGGAGGAAGACGAGGAAGAAGACGTAAGCAACTAATGGATTCCCTTAATGAAGAAGAAGATAGCTGTACATGAAACAGCACTACATCGAACTGTACGCAATAAACAACTTATCTTTGGAAGAGGCTCTGGACCTGTCGTCAGACAGACTACAGAATGATGGCAAATATGTTTCTCATTTTCCAATAACTGAGGTACATGTGATAAACAAGAAGTTTGGGAAATTTAATTTATTTTTCAATTGACTTGATAGTCATTAGAGTGACCTAATCGCCCCGGAAATTATTAGGGTTTTAAAACCAAGAAGGATGGTGGGATAGGCAGAACATATTTTGTGAATAGAAGCGAATCGCACGCAGATATCCTACGAGCAAACCTGAAGGTAATATCAACGTATAAGAGTTGGAGGAAATGGGAGGATACGGCGAAAAAAAAAAAGAAAGTAAAGCAAAATGGTACGGATTTGAGTCAGCTAGATCAGGATAAGGTACCAGATGCGGGCTGTTGTAGATAAGGTAACGAATTTTCGAGGTCCCTAAAATTATGGGAATAAATTCATCGTTTAATAAATATTGGCTTCTCTGTTGATGCATTATAATTACTCTTCCAAAGAAGCAGAATTAATTTTATGTTCTATAATTCCAAAATTTTAAGTGACCAAGATTCTAAATTGTGGGTGTTCCATCCCGTTGACATTAGCAGTACATTGACCAAGATTATTCTGTATATGTGAACAATAAACATGTTGTAATTCAACGCTGTATGTTGTTTGTTTTAAAGTGTCGTATATTACAACGTAGTTGAAGATACAACATTTCTGAAAGAAGCCAGACGTAAACTCACATAGTTTTGATAAAAATAAGGGAGCATAGGTACCAATTGGTGAAAAAGAGAATCTCTCTGAAAGTTTCTTACTTTATCCACTGTAAAAAGCCGCAGATGCCGCTAAATTTTGCGACTTATTTCCATCGGTTGGATTATTGCGTGTTTGTTTTTTTTTTTTGTTTTTCAACACAATGATAAGAGGGTGGCAACACTGCATGCCTTGTTTAATTATGGACTATAAATACACATGTTTATAATGACAACTCGTTTTCGGTTTGGAAAATATTTATGAAAAACAAACTGTTTTATTTGGTATCATCCTCCCCATATCACTGGAATTAAAAAAAACCTGTATGATAAAGTCTCTGCATTTCCTGTAGCCACACCGAATTTGCAATATTGGGTCTTGAACGCCAGTGGGGTAGTGGTTATTTTTTCCTGCTTGGACGTGACCCGTCCTTGCAGTTCATTTAGTTTAAATTGCAGTTCAGTTTCTGTCAACATAGACCCGGTCAGTGCACGACGTATGGACTAAGCTGTGTCACAATCCATTTGTTCAGGCTCCTCTCCTTGCCACTCACTTGGCGCAACCAGCTATCACATATGAGAAACAAAAGCAACAAGTACATATACGGAAATGTAAATTTATTGTATTATAAACAATGTAGACTCGTGCATGTTTCGGTCACCTATTTTGGCCTTCTTCAAGGAGGTAGAAACATTTACACATATAAAATTTTCAGTTTAAAAAAAAGTTTCAAATCCATGTTAAAATATAAAATAATGTTAAAATTATGTGCGTTGAATTGCTCTTACATATGCTGTATACCCTATTGTGACACCATCTAAGCGGAGGTGGTGATGTGTCTGTTGGTGGCCGATCTATGTACGATAGATTTTAAGAAGGGGTGGTATTAGGCTTCCTTCCAACTACACACTTTCAAAATCGGGCAGATCATTCAACATAATTGAAACTGCAAGAGAAATGTTCATCTTGACATCGCCAAATAGTTTTAAAGAACGTATCTTCTGTTTTTAACGACACATAATCAATTCTCTGGTAGAGATTTTGAAAATTATAGAAAAGTTATTTTGTTGGTGACAAGTTACTGTCTTGATGGTCCGAAAGATTTGAAGGCGTATGTAGAGTAAGTTAAAGGTCACCCTATGATAGGCCTATGACTGCACAGAGGGGAGGCGGAGAAGTCTTAATATATAAAATAGCCCTATGTAAATATAGATACCACACCTCGTGTAAGATTTGCATTTCCGCAGCAGAAGTAATTAAAATTTTAAGGAGTATTTTGGCCATTTCTAAACAATTGTCATCTTTCGGAGCGGCGGAGCATACAGTCACTATCTTAGGAGACTTCTCGCACAATCAGGCTTTGAACACGGAGATAAGAATCTCATCGGAAACTTCGGTAATAATGTACCACTTAATACTGTATCACAAAAACTTTATTTTGCAACCAAGTTTATCTTATGACTGGAGATGAGCGTACTGGGCATTTTTCGTTAGGCGCCTTCGTAAAATTGCGAAAAACACTTATTAGCTTCATGTCTGTCTTCTCTGTCTGCCTCCCTGTGTGTCTGTCCGTCTGTGTGAACCGACTCTGCTCCCACTGGACGGATGTTTATGAAATTTGATATTTGAATATTTTTAGAAAATTAGTCGAGAATATCGAAGTATCATTAAAATCTGTCAAGAACAACAAGTAATTTACACGTACACGTTTGTACATTTATGTCAATATCTCGCTGAATTCTTTTTAAAATGAGAAATGTGTCAGATAGAAGTTGCAAAGAAAATCAAAGCGCGCCTTTTTATGCTCACTTACTTTTTCCGAAGATAAGGTACAGCCAGACAGGCCACGAATGACAATATAATACGAAGTATGCACATTTACGCTGAATAAGCAAAGCTAAAAACACACAGAATATGTAACACTTATTCTTTCCACGATAACATCGGTTACGCGAACGCTGCTATATATTATCTTAACTACGTATTTTGCTTGTTTTTATCCCTAATACACATGCGGATAAAAATGTATTACCATCATATTTTGTGTATCTAAGGAACAAAAATATTTCACCTCAGTGGACTCGGTGTTTCTAGACGTAATAGTAAATTCTTCCTTCTGCGCACAGACATTTTAGACTACGTGAACTGTTCTCTCTGTTTAGACACTAAAGATGGAAAGCAAAGCCTCTTTCAATTTTCTCTACTCTCACTGCTTTATCTCATTATTTCCTGCTCAGAACGTGCTCACTGATATACAGTTTGTTATTTTTCCTTTTTGTTTTTTAACATAAATGAATTTACCCTGCGTGTGTACTGAGTATCATATTCTGGTATTAAAAATAAAACACTGCCTTACTATCTGAACAAAGTTGGTGACTACGAAAACCATTATTTTCAAAGGCGAACATCTTTGTGCTTTAAAATACCCCACATCTAAATATTATACTGAAAAAAAATCTAATTGTGTTTTCTGCAATAGTGATGGTAATATGAATTTACTCTTAAACGTTTCCCTCCAAATTACTTCGTGTAACATGCGAAAAATTAATAACTACTTTGTGGAAGTTGATGATTTTCTTCTGAGAAGTGTTGTGATATTGTCTGTTACATATAAGTGGCCACACTTCAGACTACACAAGAAGGTAGAACTTTATAGTCTCCAATGTGTTAACCTTAAATCATATGTTCAAATATTTGTTTAGGGAGTTCAACCACGCTACTCTTGTGAATTACTTCATGGCCATTAGGAAGGTATCTCAAATTCATTAAATATCTTAAATGTGCTTGTATTTACCATTCAAGCGTTAGAGATGTCACAGATAACTTACTGCTCACAGAGAGATTTTGTTACTCGAATGCTTTAAATTTAATTAATTGCCGAGAGGTTAGTTTATCTTGGGTTTAATTTATCTGCCACTTCGCACGGAAAGATTTACCGACTCTTCCGTCAGGAAAAATTTTCTTTCGACCTAACTACAAAAATATTGCTACCCAAATTGTGTCTTGACCACATTTTACAGTACAGCAATTCGCCATTTACCTATTCACACCGAAGATTTGTATTGCTTTCTGCAATCTTACCACCAAGAGCATCTGGAATGTCTCTGCAGAGGATACTTTATTATGATTCTTGCTTGCATGTGAAAATAAGTTTTGAACATTCTACAAGTCACTCAGACATCACTAATCGATATGACAAAAAGTGTTAGAAGATAATGATTATAATCATCTTCTCCGTAATTAATGAAGCGCCACCCCACACATGTGCATGGGGGAGTGGAAGTATAGGATCACGCAATATTCCCCCGACACTATATGGAAGAAAGTGATCAGCTTCACTCTCCGTCCGTCTTAAATCCTGGGAAAGTGTCCGTGGTATCCGACGAACGGTATAAATTACGTGTCTATTCATATAAGGTATACCATTTTAACACATCTCGTGTGAGAAAAAATTAAGTTTATTTTAGGACCGATGAGAATTTCTGACTGATATTGTACGTGCGGCAGTTCGTTCAGGTTTTAACGTATTTAATAAAGCTGTGTCACACGCATACGTTATAAAGTTTCGAATTTAAGTTCGATAATTAATGGGAGGTTTGTAGCGTAACTAGCATAATAATATAACGACATATCAACAACAAAATCGAAAGGAACTGTTTGCATAACGAAAGTCCTCAACGAACAGAGACATTTTGATCCACTCCGTGATTAATAATACCGTGGGGTCGTCGCATTAAAGATTCATGAAAAATAGTTGCTGAAACATCGGAAATAAAACTTTTCTTCTGCTCTTTGCGATCATCTAGCTGGATCCACATCAGAATTCAATACGATGAAGCGTGATCTTGTATGGAAGAAAATATTTGTATTTAAGCCAAATAAAATCGCGTATAATTTAGCATCGATATTTCGCATTATATGGTTATTCCAGTATTTTCATGGAGGAGTTGGAAAGCACTACAAATTACTGTAGTCAAACTTACCCCATACTACAAAAATAATTAACTCCATGAGCAAAAATTGTTTTCAGGACACAACGTTTGCACGGCTGTATGGAGAAGAAGAATTCATTGCAACGTTCAAATTATTTCGCCTTGAGTCGCTATTCTCAGACAGATACATCGAGTCCACCCACACACACTCCCAAACAATTTGTTTCAGGTCCATTTTGGTATTATCTTCCCACTCAAGAACAAGTATTCTAAGTTGGCTTTTATTTCCGGCTATCTAACAAAAACGAGTCTATGAATTTTTAACATGTGCCGCCATGTATTTTTGATACCCGGATCATCTCACTGTTCTCGAATTTACCTACTTAATATTTAGTCGGGATTAAAACTTGCTGTACCCCAGAGCTCATCTCCTTAAAAGACAAATTACATCATCTAGCGGATATAAAACCCTGGCCATTCAACATTCGGACAACACTTGCAGTAAGAAGAAGCATGTGGTAAGTAGCCATCGACAACAAAGTATTAAAACACCTGTCAGTTCTCGGGGGCCCCATAGAAAGCCCAAGCTTTTACAGTCTAACCAGTTTCATTCTTGCCAGGAATTAAAAACACCATACATCACTCTGCTGCTAGTTCAGTCGTTAAGCAAACCGTACAACTTTCAAATGAACGGCTGTTAGCTATTCGGTTTTCAAGCGCTGTCAATGTAACATAACTTTCCATACTGTCAGAAGGGAAAAATAAGCAACCTACTGGTTGGCTATGAAGTAATTTAATGTTTATACGATACAGATAGGGTGCCACTTCCTTTCACAGCAACAACAAAGCAAAGAGAACGTATGCGCTCTTATGCTTACAGCTAGCATGTTCAATACGGCTTTACTTCCCAGGTGATCTGCAGTAGAGACGAAGTGGAAGTTATTTTGGTATGGCTAACAAAGCCGACCGTTCTTTGTGCGGAATTTTCTTAAAATATTGTATTTAAAATAAGATTTTTTTTTATTCCTACGATCTTAACAACATATTTCAGTAGAGGAACAGGAACAAAAGAACAGAATTTACTACAGAATGTGATTTCAAATACGAGTCTTCTCGTATCTACTGCTGTGGTCTCACCTGAGGATTTCTTCTAGTGCTAGACAAACATCGAAGTACCTGTGGATATTCATTATATCGATTTATAATAGTAGATCTCAGGAGCCGGCTATTGTCACATAGTAACAATATCAGATAAGAAGGAACTGAGAATAATATAGAAAAGACGGAATTTTGCTTCAGACGAAATATCATCTGAATTGGGAAAATTTTGGGGGCCGCGGTAGCACAGTGGTTAAGGCGCTATGCTACAAATCGGAAGATCGCTGGTTCGATCCCAGCTGGTATCATTGGAATTTTTCACCGACATAAAAATCTTTTCGATCGCACTATAGCCCTGGGGTCGACCCAGCCTCTAACAGAAATGAGTACCAGGGGTATTTCCTGGGGGTAAAGGCGGCCGTTGCCTAAGGCTGACAACCTTACAACCATCCTGTGCCGTTTTCATGTAATCTGGGAACCTTAACTTCCTGGAACCCTCTGGGCCACTCCAGGCCTGTAACGGGACTGATTTAACTTTTACCTTATTGGGAAAAATTTTGGCGGAAAGGATAAATGACGATGGAATTTGTTGCGAACTGTTGTATATTATCTGTTCTGCGTGGCTTTCTGACGAAGGATGGGAGGAACAGTTTTGCAAGGAATTTATTGTCCGACAGATGGCAAAGTGATAGGCATATTACAAGGTTACTTTACTGTTTCTTTTAAAGCTTATTGTGAAATATCTTCAGAAATTTAGCTGTCTCCTGATTTCAGTTAAGCAATTAGATCTAAGTTTTATTTAGCTAAGCAACTTTATTTTCCAGTTTAAAAAACGAGGAGTGCAATGCCATACATCTTAAGTGATTATTCGTTATTCTTAGAATTTCAGTCATGGAATTTTCAGCACTTTTCAATTATCCTAATGTAATTCGTGGGTATACAAGTCTGAATACGAGTGTTATAAAATATATTCTTCTTACCTGAATCATGGATTATTCGAATGTCTCTAAATAGTTTGAAAATTGTCTCATTTTCCTCTTTTCTTCGTCTCGGTATCTTTCCAGTATCAGTAAAGATTAATTATTTAGAATTGAGCACCGATATTCTAAAATGATTCCACATTCTTATTTAGTTAACCTTGAAAGATTATTGCACACATGGCTTGCTTGAAGTTGGTCAGAATTATATTTCACAGTATTTTTTTTACAGCCAGAACACTCGTCCCCATTTTAAATATATAAGTTTACCATAATATATTCCTTCTGTCGTGTTGTGAGAACTTTCCATATTCTAAATAAAATTAATAAGTTTGTTCATTTTAAACGTACAGCTCTAACTCCTGCTAAATTTATTCCGTATAAATTTGTGTCAATTATCAGTGACGAGCCATTGTCTGTGCCTGATAAGCCAAAATTTTTATACATTTCTCTCCTCATATTTTTACGAAGCAATTCAGATTGCCCGGTGAAATTATAAAAACTAGTTATAAATTTTTATCAACGTTTCTAAAAATTCTATATAACGTCAGCTGTGGTGCGAAGTCGTAAAATAAATTAACGCAAGGTCTCCTTATTTCGGCTAGCAAACAAGCGGTAATTTGTTAATGACTTCTTTTTTTAAGTCGCGTAAAGAGAATATTTTATAATTCTAAACGTTTGAAGGAAAGCAAGCGTCTTAATCTCCTAAAATAACTTCTCATTACGAGAATCAGCAGTTCAGTTTTATAGAGAAGTAGATGGGGAGGGAGTTCACGTGTGAAAACATTATAAAGTCAGAACAAGTTACATTTCTAATGGCTGCAATGTAGGAACGTAACAAATGCCTTGTTGTTCTTTACATTTTGTTAAATAACTAATGATGTTGCAAGCAGTATTCTGTTTTCAAATTAAAATTTCTCCGCTCGTAGACGGAGTATCAAGAACGTTAATTAACATACCAGCAGTAATCTCTCCTGGTACCCTCAGCGAGCTCTTACATAATGCAGAGGCAAATGTCAGGAACTGAACAGAAAATGGGGACATAATAATTAATTTTGATGGCGTAAAGTCTACTAACCGAAAGTTATATCCCCTTACAGGGATAGAATCAAAAGATGTTGACGTACTGTTTGTCAGTAATTTGTCATCTGGGTTTTAGGACAAACCCTCTTTTCAACGTGAATCTAATGAACCAGCCGGTATCTTACCATGACTATGAGGAGGACGTAAGTAAAGGGGGAGGAAAATGTAGTTCTTGCATGTTTATAACATGATGGCGGAGGTACTGAAGGCAGTAATGGTGGGCTACGAG
>Ga0123352_10009673_pt1 | contig 15098 bp, 11 predicted proteins | sample TergutLab28metaG_FD_89700 | JGI IMG/M metagenome (GOLD analysis project Ga0123352, IMG submission 89700) | Labiotermes labralis P1 segment gut microbial communities from Petit-Saut dam, French Guiana - Lab288 P1 | ecosystem: Host-associated > Arthropoda: Insects > Digestive system > Gut ... | reverse complement strand
GTTAAGGTGCTGTGCTACAAATCGGAAGGTCGCTGGTTCGAACCCAGCTGGTGTCAGTGGATTTTTCATTGACATAAAATCCTTCCGATCGCACTATGGCCCTGGGGTCGACTCAGCCTCTAACAGAAAAGAGGACCAGAAGCATTTCCTGGGGGTAAAGTCGGCCGGTGCCGTTGTCACGAAATCTGGGAACCTTAACTTCCTGGAACCCTCTGGGCCACTCCGGGCCTGTAACGGGACTGCTTTACATTTACCTTTATATGGTGATGAAAAAACAGTTCAGAAAAAGAGTTCAGAATCCACAAGTACTTAGAGATCTCTGATGGAATCGGCATACAATATAATAATAATAATAATAATAATAATAATAATAATAGGTCTATTGAATTTCTCGCATGCATAATTTATGCCGTTACTGAAATAGTCGGATTATTTAAGTAGACACATATACTCCCCACCTCAATTTATTGCAGGCAAGAAGTCTTATTTCTTAACGATATCAGATACATTTCACAGAATGGCAATAAACTTGAATCCTTTACCCCATATTCGGTACGACATCTCATGTATGCACTTCTGTATTAACAACAGTGTATTTAACAACTCGGTCAGTGGATCAGATTATATGGCGTCGAATAGCGGGATAATTTAGCCGTCATGAATGCGCAAGGACATGGAAGGAAACGGCCATGACCTAATTTTGGGCTCTGCCCCGTTATTTGCATGTAGTAACTGAAGAAAAGAAGAACAGAGGGTCAGCGCGTCGAAATTTGATGCTGGGACTTCCCGCACACGACACAAAGTGCTGCTAGCCACTCCACCACGACGTTCGGTAGCAAGGTACAGCAGTGTCTGCCAGAAGTGTAAACAGACGATGTCATGAGATCACTGTCCTAATGCTAACAAAACTTCACCAGCCATACACCTACGCTCAGCTAAGTGAACCCTCAACAGCAGTTGCGAGATCGATGTTTACCTAAAGACTGAAAGGAAAGTTTTGTCGCAAAAATAAATCGAGATCAGCCACAGCAGTTGAACTCGACGAGTCTGAGAGGCGTAAAGAAAGGAACTGTACTAAGAGTGATCTGCACAGAAATTGGTTGTAAAAGTGAGGAATGAATTAACCTGCTTCGGTATAAATCCCAATGGAAAGCTTTCATGACGATGGTAATACCTTGCAGCTGTAATAACAACAGGAATTCGCCTGTTCTGTCCCATGCATTTTCTGCAAAAAGCAGTCGGTAAAGACGCGTTCTTCTGTCACCCAACAGGTTGGCAAGTTCGAATTTGGCTAGAGATCTTACCAAGGTTCACCCACAACAAAGTTGCAACATACCTTACTTTCACACATACCTCCAAGTGAAACGTCCACGATTCAGACAATACTAGAACAGTCCATCCCGACAGACATCCCGAGTTATCCTACGGAACAAACACATTACGGTGTCAACTGTGCTGAAGGGCTCAGTAACAAAAAACATCCGACATCCAGGGACTACACGTGTGTTCGAGCGCCACTCCATTTTAATTCACTTAGCTCAGGAGACCGACGGCGCCTGCGACCGATAAAACCTACGCACCTGCGGGAGGCCGAGATCACAGGCACATGCCCAGGCACAGGAGTGTGACCACAGTAGCACATCACTGTCCTTGTTCTCTCTTTTCTAGCGACCTGACTAGTCCTTGGCAGCATCCACCTCCACCACCAAACTGCATCACACATTTCGCACATTATCCTTCTGCGAAAGGCCGGTTCATAGGCACAATGCCACACCCACTTCTCTGAACGTGTATAGAGTAAAGTCGAATGGGGAACAATGGACATTCTGCACAACTCTCGGGCCACAATATCACCCCTACACTGAACAAATTCAAGGGTAAAGAATGAGAAAAAGGAAATCCGTAAGGTAAATACGCAACGATATACGCGAATCAAAACAACGGCGCAAGAAGCACAGAAGCGGACCGCACTTCACATATATTTCTAAAACAAGTCACGCTGTCTGCACGGCACTGTCTCATTGTTATTAAAAATTCGCCCTCGAACCTATGGATATCAGTACTTATTCCACCCCACACAGCCTGTTACGTCATATGTCATGGGCGCAAGGATAAAACTCGGAAGGGTACTGACACCTTTACGCAAATACGTAGACCTATTCCAGCCTCATACACTACCGGTAAACTACTGCGGCTTCGAACTTCGCAAGTAATCAGATGTATTAGTCTGTATTCGTATACGAAATTTAAGCCTTTGCGGCCCAGTAATCACTAAACATACCGCCACTAAACTAGCACTAAAAGCAATCTTCCTCACACACTATTGATGAATTCCGCATGATTCTCGTTAACAATCAGCTATTATTTCCCTTGGCAGGACTCAACTAATGTCCTCCTAATGACACTACGCACTGTTCTCTAAGGTAGGAACTGTGTCCTTATAAACAACGTGGATTAACTTTAGTCTTCCGAATGTTAAACGATCGAAGTGCCCAAGGAACAGTGCAGCACTTATCTAAATGGCGTCGGTGAGAAATGAAAAGTAGGCCGTCAGCATGCTGCTCTCTTCATGAGGCTGTGACTGAAATGTGCTTAGGGCTCTGCATTTTGATAGCCAGGCTTTCATTCGACAAGAAGGGACTTAGTAAACCCGATGGACTGAAAGCATTCGGGTGCCAGAAGCACTGCACATACGTACGCTTTACGCACGTACTTTTTTTTGAGTGCGATCACTAATGTGAGCAACTACATGTTTAAGTAAAGAACGAAATTACGTTTCAATAATTATTAACATCGCTGCACGTATAAATTATCTGAAGGCTGACAATACACCTGCAACTACACTCCGACCGCTTCCTCCATATTTCTACTGATTCATTAAAGTACACATCCGTCTCTACTGCCACAACGAAATGAGAAGGACAATACGATGAGGATGATAACAGATCAGTGTCACTACATAAGGGACGAGCACCAGTCAGCAACTTCATTAATCAGATACCATCAGCAACATGAACAACTTCGCTCTAATTACACGAGCAACCTCTGTTTACAACCACTTCTATTCTGGAAGGCGAAACAAACTCATATATCACTGGAGTCAAACACAGGGATGAAGGCAAAGGTAGACTTCACCCTATAACAGGCCACTAAGACCCAGAGGGAGAGTAGAATTATAGCTCTACTCCTCCTTTAACCTCAGCACTAGACGGGGTGGGTGGTCAATACCACACCCCGGCCGCTTTACCCCCGGGAAAGAGACCTGGTACGCATTGCATAGGAGGCTGGGTGGGCCCCAGGGCCAGTATGGACGAGTGCGGAAAATCTCGCCCCCACCGGGATACGAACACCGGACCGTCCAGCCCGTAGCGAGTCGCTATACCGACTACGATGTCCCGGCCCACCAAACAGAGGGATACAGTAAAATTTCATTCCACAGTACAAATGTGTGTGTGTGTGTGTGTGTGTGTGTCGGTCTCCGAAACATACTTTCCGCTTTCAACCATACTTCCAGATTGCTGTGAGATTAATTTCTTCGAATCTGTTTATTCCTCCATAGGCCACACCACAAACACACAGAGTGGCACAAAAGTCACGTGACACTAGATGTTTAACATGTTTCCTCTTGTGTAAAGGGACATTTGTGTCACGTTGTATAGTCATAAATACAAACGTAACACCACATACAGGCCTATGTTGAATATCAAACGTATTACGTGAAGTTAATCGCAAGAATTGACCTAATTTTGCACATGACAAGACAGAGAACTCCGGTCTATTTCCAAAGAAAAAGCAACGGCGACTGTACGCAAAGAACTACAGATGTAACCAAATGGATTACCGCAATGTAAGTGCCAGCAGTTCACTCACAGCCCCCCTCATGCAAGGATGTCCACAACGTTTCGCATTAGACCCTACTTTGTTCACAGCAAAGGGAAGAACGAGAAAGTAAATGCATGTGGATACTCAAAAATGCACAGGATGTCCTATTTTTAACCACCTTTTCGTAAAATAGATATAAAATTTCAAGAAATGTTAACGGTGGATACCCGATTTAAAATACGAACAGACGGACGGACAGAGCGAGAGACAGAGAGAGAGAAAGAGAGTCATGGCGAAACTAACCGGCGAGTTTCTGAAACTTTTGGTTGAGAACGCACCACATAGTACAAAAAGGCCCATAGTTATCACGTTCACGAAGACAAACCATGAAAATATGTATACTAATGCATACAGAATTACAGAGGTTCCTTCTTTTCGCAAGAAAATTCCGTTTTCTGATACAAAGAATATTGACTCGGCATTCTGTTTCACCTTCTGGCCGCACTCCATTACACAAAAATGAACTCAGGTAACCCGATCATTCTCATGCACACATTTTAACATAAAATGGCTTCTAACTGCAGGCAGTATGTTCACTACAAGCTTGAAAAGGTATGCAGTTCAACGCTCTTTTGACGACGGTGTAATACACGAGTATAAATGTTACTTTAAACTTTATCCACAGCCACAGTCTATTAAAACCACTGTGTGTCAGTCCAGGTTTCAGAATAACTACACCTTGGAACCCCAAGATAATGCGTTTCCTGTCTCATTCCGCTCCTGTGAAGCCTCAATAAGAACCGACTTCCGTAAGGTATATGGTGGTCACTCCATAACATACCATAGGAGGCACAAATGGAGAGTAGAAGTATAGCTCGACTCATTTTTAAGCTCGGGTCTAAAAGGAGGGGGGGGGGTCAACGCCATGCAGCAGCCGCTTTACCCCCGGAGAGACCACCAGTACTCGTTGTAGAAGGGGTTGGGTGGGCACCAGGGTCGGTATGGATTGGTACAGAGAAGAGAAAATCTCCTACCCCCACCGGGGTCCAAACCCTGGACCGTTCAGCGTGTAGCAAGTAACAACGGACTACGCTATTCCGGCCCGTACTTTCCAAACATAGGTAAAGTAAAGTAAAGGTAAAGTTCACCCTAGAATAGGCCACGAAGGCCCAGAGGGGGAGTAGGGGTACAACCTTACTCTTCCCTTAACCTCGCCGCTAGATGGGGGTGGGTGGTCAACGCCACGCCCCGGCCGCTTTACCCCCGGTAAAGATCCGTTACCCATTATACAGGAGGCTGAGTGGGCCCCAGGGCCGGTCTGGATGGGTGCGGATAATCTCGCCCCCCCCCACCGGGATTCGATCCCCGGACCATCAAGCCCGTAGCAAGTCGCTATACCGACTGAGCTATCCCAGCCCGTACTTTCCAAGCATAGTAATTTTAATAAACTGTAAGTGGTCAAGTCCAAAATAACATTCTAATTTAAATAAGAAGAGTTTCACCACCACGTGTTTCTGTCAACAGAACTCATCAGTCTTAGGTGGTGGCTACATATAGGCCTATACCTATTACTTTACACGAAAAACTACTCTTTTTGTTGGCGCGTTCAATAAGAAAAGTTTTAAAAAGTGCCTATTATCTTCGCCTTGTGTCTGTATGTACGTCCACCCGTTTGTAAACTGCAACTGGACGACCATTCAAGGAATTTTTATAGAACGGTGTATTAGGGAGTTTCACTGAATCTTTCCATGCATACAAATACTGGTTAAAATCGGACAATGTCAGACCCTTTACGTGAAAGCATTCTCTTTCGCATTCAGCGTGAAGTCAAGCTTTAACAAGTCAGAATGTAAACATGTTATCGACTTCCATTCGCTTCAGCTGGGCACACAACGAAGTAGGGTTATACTACAGCGACTAACACCGAATGTTACGTGTGACGCCCTCCTTCAAGAATGCTTTCACCTTCGGAACCTGCAAGCAAAGCTTCCAGTTCCCTGCAATACATGAACAAACGTTATAGGTTTGTCTTTTTTAGGCGCATTCGCAAAACTGCTAAAAGCGACTATAAGCTACGTCATGTCTGTCCTTCTGTCTAACTGCATGAAACAACTCGGCTCCCACTGAACGTATTTTCAAGAACTTTCATATTTGACTATTCTTAGAAAATATGTCGAGAAAATTCTTACTAATGGGTACTTTACATGAAGACCAATATACACTCTTGATATCCCGCTCAACTCTTCTTAGAATGAGAAAAGTTTCAGACAAAAGTTGTAGAGAAAATCGAGACGCACTTTTATGTTCAATAACTTTCTTTTTTAAGAAAATCGTGCCGCTTATGAAAAACGTGGAACAAATTTTGTACAGCCGAGCAAGCCACAGATGACAACATCGCGCATGCGCATCCCATTCTAGATCCCTAATGCTAAAAATACGCTCTCAGAATATAAAATAATTCTTACTTTGCCACTGCAACAATGGTTGCACGAACACGCCTCAATGCTACGTTATACTGCATTGCCTGCCTTGTTGAACATTCGCCACAAATATACATGCACATAATCATATGAGCAATTACGACAGTAAGCGGACCAACGAACCGCGACCAACTACTAAAACCCTGTACTTAAAGTGTTTTAAGGATCTCGGTATTAGCTCCGAAAGGTCCACACATTTCTTGGCCATTTCTGGAAGAAATTCTCGTTATAATTTGCGACAACTGTAGAGATCCTTCGAAATTAAAAGAAGGTGCAATAATCAGGAATACCGCTGGATCTGACACGGGAGATAAGAACATTGGCTACAAATGGAATTGCAGACGAACCTGCAAGAAATTGTCAGCTGCACAACGCAGACGTCTGGACTTTTATGAAAACTTTTAATCACTTTTGGAGTACAAAGTAAATTATATCTGGACGATTCCTACCAATCAGATCTCCTAATTTACTGAGAGCTGAACAAGTCTGCATCGTATATTAGCTCGTTCACATACATTCTAAAGTGTCTTCACATCTTCCACCAAATTATACACCCTACAAACAATATATGATCGTAATGAAATGAGTTAAGGGAGAATACTTACACATGCTAACAAACGCGATTCAGTCCGCTACTGACCCAGTTTCTGTAAGTGTACTCGTCACAAGTGTAAGAAGTATGACGATTTTCAAGTACAATTTTAGATGGCTTCATTGGTATTCCAAAACAAGAACCTCCCAGTCGCTGTGAATTATCGTCTTAAGTACAGAACAGAAGAACCAAGGCAAAGTTAACTGCAATATTAAACCATACAATGGCTGAACTTTATCCGCCGTTCATCTTCAAGAGTTCCTCATTCGTCACACAAGAAGTTGTGCGGATAAAAGAGTAGTTCTGGACGTGGGGGTAATGAAAACAAGGCAGAATATGTGCGCAGTGCCTACTCTTGTCGGCGCTGTCTCTTCTGTTCTAAGAATACTTGCATGCCGACAGACATGGCGGGGCAAAGATGCACATTTTTGCAACTTCTAGTTAATAACGTGTCAAAAAGAGAAAGTAACGAAGCAGTTCTCATCGCGTGGCAGATACTTTGTTAAATTATGCCTACTGCTGTAACGTAATAAATAACTACAGTAATTACTGTTCACAGCAACATTATACAAGAGCGTTGGCATTTTCTGACGTTGATGGAAAGGGCAGACATGTGTCACATTAGGACTCTGACTTTACACAACACATTACAATTAATATAAAGAACAAAAAACAGTTTCAATATAGACAATGTTCATACGTAATTCATGCCTCTTTTAACCCCATCACTCTTCCCACAGCTGGGGCGCAAACTTCGATTCAACGCCTCGACTCTTATCACTATCCAATCTCTCCCCCGCACAGTAAGTGGGTCACATGTTCGATACAAAGCTCATCACAAAAATCAATAACTTTAGTCTACGGATCTCATCCATCCCGCTTTGCTCCCCTGCACGTGAAAACCATCGTGCACCGTTACAGCAAGAAGAACACAAATAAACACGTTCCGGAGTGCTGAACTTTGTACACAGCGAAATTCAGTAATTAAAGTGAAACTTATTCACCGAGATTAAATCAGAAGTGTGAGCGAATTAAGCTGGCGGAACTACCACCTCTGAATTACTGTCTGATGCACAGTGACGCGAAGATAAGCCCGGTTCGGTTTCTGTTACTGTACTCTAACCACAATGAGCTCAAGAACTTCGAGCCCTGGAAGACTCAATTTATTTAAATGATATTTGAAAATAAAATACACTGCAACTGCATCTTCATCTGAGTTACGAGGAACAACTGTTTAAAGCTTTGGAAAGAAGTTACTGCATTTTATGCCAAGAATCATATGAAATCCATCATTGCTCTGTAGGAAAAATGTAGTGTTCAAGTGTTTAAGTATGTTGAACGTATGATAACCACCGTGCATTAAAGGGGAAACAACGGAATATATACGGCCGAATACTTACACTAACCAAGAGAAGAATCACAAGCTCCACCGTGGCTATCTGCCCTTAAATACGACTGTGAAAATTGAAACCAAAGAACCTAACATACACAACCAAATGGCGGGATGGAAATACCATTAATTATTTCTTACTGAGTACGTTAAAAACAGTGGACATGTCCGTCGCTACAGCTGCTTTCGGGGCAATATTCGAACCCACAACACTCCAAATACGAAATATTACTAATCAATCAACAGCCCAGCTTTGTAGGCATTGGTCTATAACACACCACGACGTCATGTAACTGGTGCTAATTCGACGGTCTGCCGAAGGTTTCAATGCCAGACTTCACGCTGCTAAGTTGGGTATTCTTATCATTTAACCTGCTGCTGTGTGTCATACTGCTGCCTAAGCAATACTGGTCAAATCGAAGGGGAAAAAAAATATTCTGAAATCAAGATTGCAAAGTGTCAAAGAATGTCTTCACCTAACGCACTTAGAGCAATCAAATGCTGAATTATGCCTCAAGTGACGGATGTATAACCTGTATATTTATCCGCCCTAGTTCCATGTAGACAGCGATCAGGATACTTGCAGCATCTATACCCAGCTCGCAAAGGTAACAGGTGAAGGTAAAGTTTTCCCTGCCCACGCCAAGGCATTGAGGGAATACAGGTGCACCACAACTCATTTTTAACCTTGGCACTAGATGGAGAAGAGTGCTTATCTTCACGCCCCGGCCTCTTTGCCCCCGGGAAAGAATCCCGGTAACCATTCAATACGAGGCTAGGTGGGCCCCAGAGCTGGTCTGGACGCTCGAACCCCGAACCGTACAGTAGTAACTACACCGACTACTTTACGCCGTCTCCTGCAACCAGCTAGTAACGATATTACAAGACACCGGCTGGCTAGGCCTGTAACTTTATAGAAGGGCCAGAAATCAGTAAAACAGTTACAGATTACAAATTCAGATACAGGACATGGGGTTGCCATGACAACAAATTCACATTATGGCCTTCTATGTTGCATCTTGTAGCCTGGCAAGTTGTTCTCAGCTCGCCGGAAAAATATACTGTCTCCATCTTCAGAGCTCATTACTAAACTTATCAGCTCTATAGCCTGATTGTAAAACACGGCATTCTCCGGTCTCTAAGGCAACATAACGACGAGACCATCACAGGCGGCGCGTCTGCAACGAGAACCCTACGCGAAGAACGGATATCGCCTGTATGTTAGACCTCCAGTCTCAAGATGATGTCGGAGAAGTTGCCGAAAGAACACGGCGCTGTAAGTTTATGTTTATATTCTTGTAATATAAACTCGAACACACGACCTCTTGGGGGGCGGCCAATAAGCTTATAATTGTTGTCTGAAGACCTCCAATGCCAATGATAAGATTAAGTACAGCCACAGCTGAAGTTCGTCCCACACAAACAGATAAAAACACACAAACCAGAAACTGATGATTAAAGCCTTCTGGAATGTTAGGCCGTGTCGTTGAGAAAATAATTCCCTACGTTTCGACGGACTGTAGTGTCTACATCTTCAGGGTCAAGCCGTCCAAGAAGTATGTGCTTTGAATCTTCTTTGACTGTAAACGAAAATAAGTCACTACGATCTTTCGACACATTGGGAACTACTTACCCAACGACAGAATGTAACATTCCAGAGACTCCATCTTCAGCAGATCAGCTACGAGAACATCAAATCTTGCAAAACGTAACCTGTATGAAATAAGTTTTAGCTTTTTTTCTGTTGCGGTTACACTCACTACAATTTACCTACAAAACTAAGCCAGGATTTTAATTATGTCACTCAGGATGATAATCGAATTCGTTAAGTCTCCCAATACCATAAGGCAACCTTAGCGGATAGGACGTTCTCAGAGAACTAAAAATGACGAAAATGTTTAGGGAGATTCTGGGCCGTGGATTAATTCTGCAAAATTCCATCACCCTCGTTGTTATAAATAACCACATAAAATAGAAATTAGGCCTATACACAAATATTTTGCCAGAAGGTCTGAAGGTACGAGACCACCGTAGATGTAAGGACAATATTAAGATACATTTTAACAAATCAGCGCGGGAGTCAGGACTGGATTAATGTTCCTCGGCCCACGGCCCGGTTCTTACGAACACGAGTCTTAACCGTCGGATTCCATAAAAGGTGTAATATTTCTTCACTAGATGCATGGTTGTGTTCATCCCAATACGGACTCTACTGCATGGAGCTGGGTGGGAAGAAACCATTAAGAACACCACTGTGGACAGAAATGTTACCGCAAAGTTAACGTCCTGAACTTGGAAAAGTTGGCAACCCATAGCAACAACAGGCCACACTTTGTAATTCTCTAACACCGAAACATCACAGTAATTGGAGAATCAATGCAAATTCTCGGCCAAACTTTCTTTTCGAAACTGAAGTTACCATTTCACCCGCTTACCGTTCGAGGAATATTGAACATTCATCCGTACAAGTTGGTCAGTTCTGCCGCAGCGATTTTATCTAATTTTCCGGAATTTCGTAAGGCGTAAATTGCCTTTCATCTGCACGATGAAGACTAGTACACACAACACTTCGGCTCGATTAAAAAAAATCTCGAAAAACAGGATAATTAGCGACGATGAAAAATAACACCATCATTTGGGCAACATTAGATTACATTCTCGCTTTTCCGCCTCAGCTCGAGAAAACCAGTCCTACACATTTGAGGTTCATAGGACCGTGCATCGTAATATATTTCTATAGTAAAACCAACCAGATGCATCAATGTCTCAAATTTATTTTATTGGAGTAACGCTCTACATGTTTCGGACGGTTTTTCCGTCCATCATCAGAAGTTAAAGACTGTACATACTACAACAGGCATATGTCAAACAGATACTGCCGACTGCTTGCAAGCAAGCAGTCGGCATTATCTTTTAAAGCTGATGTCTGCTCAGCAAGCATACATTCCCAATCAACTACAGAAGCGGAAGGTTCATTACCGTGCTCACAAGTCACAATGGACCTGTTCTGAGCCAGATGAATCCAATCCACACCTATTTCAACACACGTTTCATACTAACCTGCCGTGTATGTTCACGCCCCCCACGTGTCTCTTTTCTCTTCATGTTTCCAAACTAAAATGCCAAGCGAGAGAATTTACAAACGTTATCCAATATAACACGAACGACCTAAAATGAATCATACTATGTCAAGAATAAAGTTCTGGTTGACAATATACCCTAGCGCCAACAGCTTAAAGTTCTACAAAGAGAATAATACTGAACACCGTAAACGATGTAGAGCTAACACTCTGTATAGACTCGAAGTAGGTCTGTATGGCTTAAAGGAAAATAATATAGTTGAGTCACATTTCCAAAAACGGGACTACCTGATACACCACTAAGTATCTGACGGAAACTATAAGAGTCAAATACCTCCAAATCCTTGACCATTAGGGATGTCGCATAAATCGTATTTTTCAATTAAAATCTCTTCACTTTTTTGTTGTTTTCGAGAAGATGCGTACATAAGCGCATCATTTCAGACAAAAGAAACTCGACTGTGAAAGCATAACGGTCAACAGAAGTACATCTATAATTCTGTTTGCTGTTTCGCAAGTCAAGTATGCAGATATGTTGACAACAGCGTGCTCCATAGTCAATAATAACGTTGAGTGAATACGTAAACACGAACTACAAGTACAGCCAATACTCACATTGGACAACGAAAATTTTTATTCAAATGCACAATTGCGCTATTAAAATCTTTGTCTATTCCGAGACACCTACATATAAGTTTAACTACTATAGCCACAGAACAGATGATAATTTGTATGCAATGTTTTGTCTGTACTAAACACGTTAAATCCAATAAGAAATAAATTTACAAGGCAGTTCCAAAATAAAAAACAGATACAAATAACTCACTTTCCTCTGCCAAGAAATGGCTTCAAATGGTTCAACTAAGTCACATCATAAACAATATGTTTTGGTCCTTAAAACAAACATATCAACACGAAATACCATTGCCGTGAATTCGATTTTCGATTAAACCTGTACTGTGAATCAAGATACAAACTCCTGAAAAAGGAAAACTAACCCGAATTGTGAATACAATTCATGTTAGTTTCAGTTTGTACCGCGCATTAAAGCTTCGTCTCACGGAACTAAAGCCTGCTGAACCTATAAGAATAACTTCTATCCAGACCTTAAAAGTGTTCGAAAAATTGTCACGCATCTCCTTCCCGTAAAAACAGCCTGAAAAAGTCGCGGTTCTACTCTGAGTTGAGGCCGTCAATTCAGTCTGACCAGCTGCAGACCAAACCCAAACCACACTTTCGGACAATAAGAGTAGGTGTCTCTCAAACTGAAGTCCGGCAAAAGTATATAAGAATGCATGTGCTGTGGCACAAAATCGCCTATAAATTAAAATGGGTTACTACACGACAGACCTCCATACCTGGGCACCAGTTTGCCATGGCTTGTGGATAATCTGTCGTGGTGTCCATAATTCGGAAGCAGGTGTTAACAACTACCTTTCCTAAATCCCAGTTCAACAAGCACTTCTTTACCAAACAGCTCGCTCATCGCTACCAATGAATAGTTCAACTACTAAAATCAGTTTAGCGTGATATGACGAAAGAAGTTCAAGCGCTTTTATGCCGTGAAAGACGCGAAAGCTTGAGCAAAAGATGACGGGAACAGCACTTGAGATGGAGGTTCTTTCCAAGTTAATTTTGTTTCTACTGTAATGCTTAATAAGGAGCTTCATCTGGAGACTTTTTATTTTAATGCACTTTTAAGAATCTTCACTCTTTCGTTTGGATTTTACATGGATTTCGGGAAGTTTTTGATTTAAAACATCACAAAAATGGCATCAATTCCGAAGAATATCCACCGTGTGTATGAATATTTTGTGACTTATTAGAAACACAAAATATGAGCAACAGCAACAGTAGAAGGTTTAAGTTTGTTAGAAAATTTGTCATGCCCTTCTTTAGAAGTTTGAGCAATTAACGTTGCGGTATAGAATTCAAAGTTATAACACAGAATAGGAGCAGAAAACTGTACGTCACTTACGTCACATAGGAGATTAAATGGGTCAGCCGAAGCAGTCACGTAACACAGCAGTGTCAACGAATTTTTTTAATCGTAAAATGCCAAGCCACTAGCCTTTCCGCCACAGTCTTGGCCTCTCGTTTTGGCGAAACGTTCCGTCAACGAGATGGCATCATTAAAAGCAACATCGACATCGACAGATGAGATGTAAAATTCTTAGGAATTCAACCGATTCAAAGTACCACACATCACTTTGCGGTTACAGGAGATCTTTACTTGTCTGTTTCGTTACCCATACGACAAACGGGACTGGCAGTAAATTATAATGGAGAGAGGTTTAAGGATAAAGGGATTAAAGAATAATGAAACTGGCAGTCACACAGGGTCAAACAACAGTGTGTTAGGTGCAACACATAGGAGAGTTCCTGCAATGTATGTAAACAGCTGTCCAGTAACTGAGAGCTACATGTGCAGAACTCTTAGGAACATCTTTCCCAGAGAAAAGTAACCTTGCGTAACAACCCACGCACGGAATCAATAACAATCAGCATGTAGCACAGGTGGTGAACCGAAGTAGGGAATGTTACAACGTGCGTTCATACAATACTGTGTTGTAGCAGCGTCACCACAAGCACAGCAGTGGCAGTATAGTAGCACACATCATGGACGTACCCTAGCTATCGACGATGGGACAAAAAATCAGCCACAACTCATAGCACTGCAATGTCTAGGTGTTACGAACCATACGTGGTGTGGTAGAAAAGTAATGAGACTCGCAATGCTGTGCACGAACCGACAATGCTGCTGCCTCCCCCTTCACATGGCAGTTAGGTTAACCCGTGCCGTAGACTCAGTACAAGTTTGAACTTGCTACAGTTGCTACGCGATTGTTGAGAGCGTCTGAAGTGAAGTTGTGTTTGTGAGGTGCGTTACGGAAATGGACCGGCAAAAGTTTGAGCAACGTTGTGCTATCCAATTTTGTGTAAAGCTTGGCGAATCCGCTACTGTGACTTATGAAAAGTTACAAAGGTCTTATGGAGAACATTCCCTATCCAGGGCACAAGTGTTCAGATGGCACAAGTCCCTTTTAGAAGGCCAAGAACAATTGAAAGACGAACCTCGTGCGAGAAGACCTTCAACCTCAAAAACGGACGACAATGCGGAAAGAGTTAGGTCTCTTGTGAGGTCAGATTGTCGATTGACGTTGAGAATGATCAGTAGTGAGTTAAATTTGAACCGGTTTACCGTCCATCAAATTTTAAAACAGGATTTGGACTTGAGAAAAGTATGCTTCAAGACTGTTCCAAAGAACCTCACGACTAAACAGAAGGCCAATCGGAGGGATGTGTGTCTTGATCTTCTGGACCGCCTTGTGAGGGAGCCAGAATTCTTCAGTCCCGTTATCACTGTTGATGAATCATGGATTTTAGAGTACGACCCCGAGACAAAACGCCAAAGTCGGAAGTGGCACACTGCAAACTCTCCCCGTCCCAAGAAAGCGAGAATGAGCAAATCCAGAATAAAATCAATGCTCATTTTTTTTTTGACAGTCAGGGAATCGTCCACAAGGAATTTGTGCCACCAGGACAAACTGTTAATCAAACTTTTTATCGGGAAGTCCTTGAAAGACTGAGGAAAAGGGTGGCACGTGTGCGACCAGGCATTGCACGCACATGGATGCTGCACGGCGACAACGCCCCATGTCACATGGCAGTCTCCATCAATGAATTTTTGGCAGAAAAAAGCATTCCTGTTGTTCCTCAGCCCCCATATTTGC
>Ga0123352_10009669_pt1 | contig 15102 bp, 13 predicted proteins | sample TergutLab28metaG_FD_89700 | JGI IMG/M metagenome (GOLD analysis project Ga0123352, IMG submission 89700) | Labiotermes labralis P1 segment gut microbial communities from Petit-Saut dam, French Guiana - Lab288 P1 | ecosystem: Host-associated > Arthropoda: Insects > Digestive system > Gut ... | reverse complement strand
CTCCACTTGCTGAAAAAATAAAATTTAAAACTATTGCTTTACCAGATATAGAAACAAATGACTCTCTTTGGCTTTTTGGCCGTGATTTATTAATAGAAAACGGTTTTGAACATTATGAAATTTCTAATTTTGCAAAACACGGCTATCAATGCAATCACAATAAAATGTATTGGCAACGTGGAAGTTATAAAGGTTTTGGACTAGGTTCACACAGCTTTTTTGAAGGATGCCGTTTCAACAATACAAGAGATTTGGGGCAATATATAGTTTCAAATGTTGTAGAAAATATAAATGAAATTTCAGAAAAAGAGCAAATAGAGGAGTTTATGTTTTTAGGTTTAAGGCTCTTACAGGGAATAAATATAGAGGTATTCAAACAAAATTTTTGTGTAGACATTATAGACGTTTACGGAAAAGTAATAGAAGAAAATATAAAAAAAGGTTTATTAAAACGAATAGGCAAAAATTTAAGTTTAACGAAAAATGGGCTAGATATTTCAAATCAAGTTATGGCAGACTTTTTATTATAAGTCGCAGGAGGTTTAAAAAAAATGAGTTTATTAGTAATAAGTTTTGATGCGGTAGCAGATTATGTTTTTAATGAAATGGCGACAAATGAAAAGTTATATCCGAATATAGCGAAATTCAAGAAAAGAGCATATTATCGTGACAAAGTAACAACAAGCTTTATAAGTAACACATATCCTATTCATACAACGATTAGTACAGGAAAATCACCTAAAAAACACGGAATAATAGGCAACAAATTAAACAATGGAAGAGGTCCATGGGCAATGGAAGGAAAATTAATAAAATGCAAAACTATTTGGCAAGCAGCGAAAGAAAAAAAGTTGAAAACAGCAGCTTTGTTATGGCCAGTAACTTGTGGAGAAAAAATAGATTATCATTTTCCAGAAGTTCATGTAAATCGCGGTGAAAATAGACTTTTAAGACATTTAAAATATGGATCTCCATTATTTCAAATAAAAGGGATGCTTAAGCACGTTAAACTTTTACAAGGTTTTTCTGAAGATAGCATGGGGAAAAACAACATAGCAATAAATTTAGATAGATTCACAACGAATGTTGCGGCAGATTTATTTGCAAGTAAGAAAAAGGTTGACTTAGCACTAGTTCACTTAATTTCATATGACACTATATTCCACTACGTGGGAAGTAAAGGAGCAGCACTTGCACATGCTAAAAAAGCATTAGATGAAAATTTAGGAAAATTGTTGAAGTTTTGGCGTGGTAGCATTTTAATCTTTTCTGACCATGCTCAGCTAGATGTTCAAGAAACTGTAGACCTTCATAAGCTTTACGGAAAAATAGTTCACCAACAAGGTGGATCAGCTTTTTTTAAACGCGAAGTAGAAGGGATAGAAAAAATGTCTTGGTTTGAACGTTTTTTAACAGAAGATGAATTAGATTATGCGGGATATAAAAATCACATGGGGATAGCAGCTAAAATAGGTTATTCTTTCGTTTCTCAAAACTTTAAAGGAGATCACGGCTACCCTGTGGACTATCCAAACTACAACACTTTCTACGCTTTTTATGAAAAACATGGAAAAAAAATAGATGAAACGAAACTAACAGGGCACATAACAGATATTACTTATATAATATCAAAAGAACTAAACCTAAATATGGATATAGTAAAAGAAAGAGAAACATAATAGACTATAATAATCACAAAAAAGGGGCTGTTGCTTTTAGCAACAGTCCCTTTTTTATATTTTTATAGGGTATACGGAGGGCGGCGTACCCTACATAGATTGATTTACCTAAGTTTAAAGAATGAAACTAATTCTCGCAACATCTCTGCTTGGGAATTTAGCTGCTCAGATGTGGAAGCAGATTGTTGTGCTGCAGCTGAGTTACTCTGAACTACATTTGAAATTTCAGTTACATTATTATTAATAACAGAGAAATAATCCACTACTTCATTTGAACTTTCAGCGATTTTAGCAATAATTTCTGATATTTGATTTATATCGCCTATAATCTTAGTGAAAGATTCTGCCACATCTCTTGCAGAATTAACACTATTTTTTGTGTGCTGTTTATCTTCTTCAATGATTATTGTAGTACCATTTGTAGATTCTTGACTTTTTCCTGCTAAAACTCTTACTTCTTCAGCTACTACCGAAAAACCTCGCCCGTGCTCTCCTGCTCTTGCCGCTTCAACTGCAGCGTTTAGTGCCAATAAATTGGTCTGAAATGCAATATCAGATATAACTTTAATTATTTTTGAAATACCATAACTGGATTCTGTTAGTTTATCCATGGAAACTAACATAGTCTTCACTACTTTTTCACCATCTTTAACAAGCTCTGCTGAAATAATAGCACGTTCATTAGCAGTAATAGCATTTGACGCACTTTCTACAACTTTTTGATTAATGCTATCCATAGAGGAGGTCAACTCGTTTACTGCATTAGCTTGCTTGTACGAGCCATCTGCAAGGTGCATAGCACTTTCTGAAAGTTGCCCTGCTCCTGTCAACACTTGGTCGGCAGCGGAATTAATCCCAGAAATAGCTTGATTTAAGGAGTCTAGTATACTATCTAGGGATTGCTCAATAGGTGCATAAGAACCTATATAATTTAATTTTACTTTAACAGTCAAATCGCCTTGAGCCATTCGACCAAGAATATTTGCTATATCATTTATATATAACAAAATCGTTTTATCTGTTGTATTAAGTGCATTTTTTACATTTTCAAAAGTACCTTTAAATGATTTGTTAATCTTTGCATTTTCAAAATTACCTAGTTTCATTTCATTTAAAGATAGCTCGATGTCTGTAAGAGGTTCTGATATTGCAGTCATTAGTGTATTAAGGTTTGTAACAATATTTGCCCACTCACCTTGTTGTGTGCCAATATCAGCAATGACATCAAATTTACCCTCTAATGCACTATTAGTTAGTTTATTAACTTCACTAGTTAAATGAATGAAATTGGCACGTAAATCGTTCATAATCTTATTAGCCCATGCCCATTCTCCTTCATATGGGCGTACATTGAATTCAAAATCTCCGTTACCATATTTTTTAATAACATTTATAATTTCTATAGTATCCTCTACATAATAACTAATCACGGAATTCAATTGCTGAACTAAACGTAAATTTCCTCCAGTATATTTTGTTTCATCTATCGTAGCCTTATATTGCCCTGCTAAATGAGATTCCGACATTTGTTCAATATCAGTTAATAACGATTTGAAAGAGTTATACATTTCTGAAAATTGATAATATAATCTGGCTGTTATCTCTTTAGAATTTTTATCTATATCTCTACAATCAAATTGGAGAGATATATCAGAAAAATTAGAACCTATGTTTACAATTCTTCCAAAAGACTTTTCCATAAAATGTATAATCAAATATCGCAAAATAATACCAAAAAGTAATGAACCTATCAGTACAAAAATAGACATAATCATGGTGAAATTATTGGTAGCTCTAATCACACGATTTGCACCAATGTCTGCACCTACAAGTCCTATTCCTTGTCCATTGTGGTCTAAGATAGGTGCGAACCCACTAACGAGATGACCCCATCCTTGTGCGTAAGCCATCCCATCTGTAAATGTATGTCCACTACGTAGTGCTTCAAATACTTCAAGACTATATACATCTGGAGCTTCAACTTCAAGAAAATATACCCATTCCTCTTGACCTGGTCTTACAGCTGAAGCATAATAAGCAAATAAATTATTTCCATAAGGCACTATAATGTACAAGAATTCCAATGAATCCACTCGAGTAATAATTGTATCTATTTGTCGTTTTACATAATGCCAATATTCATCAGGTTCAGCATTCAAAATAGAATCGCTAAAAAGTACTGGGTCAATAATACTCGCAACTGTATCAGCAATATTTATCACTTTTTCAGAGTGGTATTCAATAGAAGAATTTCGATATATAAAATAACCGAATATAGTTATAGTAATGCCAAGAAGTAGGGTCATCGTTATGGCAGATATGTTAATACGCGTCGTTGTTGATAGTCTTTTGTTAAATTTCGCTGATTTATGAGACATACTACGTAACTCCTTTATAATAAATTAAGCCTCTTCTAAAATATGACTGTATTGACAAAAAGAGAGGAAAAAAATCCTCTCTTTTTTCTAATTATATTTACGCTTACGAGCAGCTTCAGATTTTTTCTTACGCTTCACACTCGGCTTTTCGTAATGCTCTCTCTTACGAACCTCACCCATAATACCTGCTTTTGCGATATCTCTCTTAAATCTCCTAAGGGCACTTTCCAAAGACTCGTTTTCTTTTAATCTAACACTAGACATTTCTTGTTACACCCCCCTTCGGATAATTGTACAAAGGAAATTATAGCATAAATTAATTACAATGTCAAGGACTTTTTCAAAATAATTCAATAGATTACTATGTCAAGAATTTTTTGAAATTTTCCAAATTTTATTCTTCATCTAATTTTAATACACTCATGAAAGCACTTTGCGGAACTTCTACGCTACCAATTTGACGCATACGCTTTTTCCCTTCTTTTTGCTTTTCAAGAAGCTTTTTCTTACGTGTAATATCACCACCATAACATTTAGAAAGAACGTCTTTACGAAGAGCACTAACAGTTTCACGGGCAATAACTTTGTTTCCTATACTAGCTTGTATTGGTATTTCAAATTGATGTCTTGTAATTTCTTTTTTAAGTTTTTCACAAATTTTGCGACCACGCTCATAAGCACTTGATTTATGGACGATAAAACTTAGAGCATCAACAATTTCACGGTTTACTAAAATGTCAAGCTTAGTAAGCTCAGAAGGAACATAACCAATTAATTCATAATCGAATGAAGCGTACCCTTTACTTCTACTTTTTAGAACGTCAAAAAAGTCATAAATAATTTCATTTAAAGGAATTCTATACACTAAAGAGGCACGTGTGCTGTCTATATACTCCATGCTTATATATTCACCACGTCTTTCTTGGCAAAGCTCCATTATTGAACCTATATATTCTTTAGGTAAAAAAATCTTAGCTTCTACTATTGGTTCTTCTATTTTATCTATTAAAGTTGGATCTGGTAAATCCATTGGATTTGAAATTTTCTTCATCTCTCCATCAGTTTTGTAAACGTCATAAATAACTGAAGGAGCAGTTGTTACTAGGTCTAGATTGTATTCACGCTCTAATCTTTCTTGAATGATTTCTAAGTGAAGAAGTCCTAAGAAACCACAACGGAAACCAAAGCCTAGTGCTACTGATGTTTCTGGCTCAAATTGTAGTGCTGCATCGTTTAGTTGAAGTTTTGCTAATGCTTCTCTTAAAGCTTGGTAAGCATCTCTATCAGCAGGGAAAAGACCACAATAAACCATTGGATTAACTTCTTTATAGCCCTTTAACGGTTCTGTTGCTTTATTATTTGCATATGTTACTGTGTCCCCAGTTTTAGTATCACTAACATTTTTTATACTCGCAGTGAAGTAACCAACTTCACCAGCTTTAAGGCTCTCTGTTCCTATAAAACGTCCAGGACCAAAAAATCCAACTTCTATAACTTCAAAGCTTTTATTAGTCGCCATGAAATGAACTTTTGTACCTTTTTTTATAACACCATCCATAACTCTAACGAAAACAATAACACCTTTATACATATCATAAAAACTATCGAAAATAAGTGCTTTTAAAGGTGCATCATCATCTCCTATTGGTGCTGGTATAGTTTCTATTACACTTTCAAAAACTTGTTCTATATTAAGACCAGCTTTCGCTGAAATTAAAGGTGCGTGTTCAGCTGGAAGTCCTATAGTATCTTCTATTTGATGTATTACTGCTTCTGGGTCTGCACTAGGTAGATCAATTTTATTTATAACTGGCAAAATTTCTAAATCACCATCTATTGCAAGGTACACATTTGCAAGTGTTTGTGCTTCTACACCTTGTGCTGCATCTACTACTAAAATAGCACCTTCACAAGCAGCCAAGCTTCTTGAAACTTCATAGTTAAAATCTACATGTCCTGGAGTATCTATAAGATTTAAAATATACTCGTATCCATCTTTAGCTTTATAAACCAATCGAACTGCTTGTGCTTTTATCGTTATTCCACGCTCACGTTCTATGTCCATGTTGTCTAACACTTGACTTTGCATTTCTCTTGCGGTCAATACGCCACTTTTTTCTATAAGCCTATCTGCTAAAGTACTTTTTCCGTGGTCTATGTGTGCTATTATTGAAAAATTTCTTATTCGTTGTTTATCTATCATATTAAAAATTTACTCCTATTTTGTTTCCTTCTTGTAATGATTATTACAATTATAGCATAATATATCCAAAATATCAACTAAAATTCCTCTTAATTTCTAGCTAAATAATAGACGTGTTCTTTTGTAGGCTCTAATATATCTAATCCATCCTCATAATAAATTTCATTTGAGATTTCAACAAAGATCCTATTTCACATAATCACGCCAAAAATGAATAGGCTTCCAACCTAACATATTTTTAGCCTTTTTATTACAATAAATAGGTTGGAATTCTTCAATATTTGAACGTATATCTGTTAAATTTGGAAATTCAGCCTTTACCAAATTGATACTTTTAATATTTTGGCAAGTGTCATCAGCACCTATATTCATAACTTCTACACCCAAATCTTCTACTTCTATTGCTAGTCTACAAGCAGTCGCTATATCTCGTGCATCGATATAATTCCACAAATTACGCATACGAATATATGTGTCATTAACAAATTTAGGGAAAATTTCATTGTACATTTCAGGCGTTATTATATTCCCTAGCCTAAAAGAAATAATTTGAGTTCCTGCTCTCCTATGCATACCTTCTGCTGTAACTTCTGCTGCTATTTTAGCAATACCATAACAATCTTCAGCCCACACCGGGTGTTTTTCATCTACTGGCACATATTCTGGAACTAAATCTTCTTTTGCAAAGCAAAGACCATAAGCACATTCACTAGAAGCAATAACGACTTTTTCAATTCCAAGTCCAGCACAAGCTTCCATAATGTTATATGAACTCATAATATTATTTTGAAATGTTTTTTCATTCGGATAAATATCAGCTCTCGGAATCGCAGCTAAATGAACTACACCATAAGCATTTTTTAACATACCATAAACTTGCCCTAAATCGTTAAGATCTACAGTCCAGTGCTTAGTTTTAAGAATTTTAGGCTCATTAATATCGACACTTAAAACTTCATAACCCTCTTCTAAGAAATGATCCACAACATAAGGACCTAACAAGCCTGCCGTTCCTGTTATTACAATCTTTTTTTTCATATTTTTATATCCTTCACAATGTTATATTTTTCTGATTGTATAGTCGATTCACTTAAAAGTCATTAAAACCTTTCATCAGAAAAACGCTTGAAACGTACGTATTTCTGATTCAATTTTAATTGTTTTTAAGTAAATCGACTATACATAAATTTTATAATTTCCACTCAGTGCAAGTAATGCAAAAAAGTAAAGCAAATTATCGTAATATCTTCTATTGCCTATACGTGGTTCACTATCCCATAGTTTTTGCAAAAACTTATCCCCTAATTCACCTTCTATGATTATTGCTGATGTTGCAAGAGTTGCAAGCAATCCTAAAGGGTGTAATACCCCCAGAGGTTTGCCATCTATTTCTGTTACTTGCTCTTCTGGTGTTGCAGGTGTTCCATCTATATGACAAACAATGTCCAATCTTTCTTCCACACTAAACCAGTTTAATATGGCATTGGCTTGTGTTTTGTGAAATTCCGTAGCACCAAACCACAAAGCATCTAAAGATATGTTTGCACCTGTACGGTAAGCATCGCTATAAAATAGGTGATGGTTACGCAAGTTGTATGGTCTTCCATCATAATCTGCATATTCTGCTGATAAACCAGTCTCTGGATGGCAAGCTTTTTTCAAATATTCGCGACTTGCTACAGTTGCTTCTTTGAAAAAGTTTTTATCTGCTTGACTTCCCCATAATGCGAATAACTCATAAAAATGTGGCAAATGATAAGAAGGATCTGATATTTCCATGTTTGGAACAAATTTTATTAGCTTGTTATCAGGATTAAACATTGGTTCTTTGTTGTGAATCATAGCGTGTAGTATGTCTTTTGCATCTTGGGCGTAGTCAAATTCATTGCTCTTCCATCTATTGGATGCAAAAAGCAATGCCATTGCAAAAAATTCTTCACCATCTGGAGCAGGTCCTGTACTATTTAGCGTGCCATCCAGTTGTGCACTCCATCCAAAATAGCCTTTATTATCGCCCTCTTTTATAAGCATGTATTTTTTCGTCCATCTCCATATACAATCAAACATATGTTGCTTGTTCATTTGAAGAGCTATCATCATACCATAGCTTTGCCCTTCTGAGCGAACGTCATGATTCCCTGTATCTACCATATAACCGTAGTTATCACCATCTTCGTGGTATATACGGTCTTCGCTTAAAAATATTGTGGAGAAGTCTTTTTCTAGGCGTTTTTGTACTTCATCTTTATTTTTACCTATTCTCTCGAAAAAATTGGGGTATGTTAGTTTATTCATGTTCATATCTCCTTTTAGATTACTTTATTTAAAATTAGGTATATAAACTATTTTGAGGGATAGCATTTAGATTGTCATAATATTTAAAGATTAAATCAACTTCAATTGTTTAAATTGTTTAAATTGTTTAGGTATTATTTTTGAACTAACTCCAGAATTTGTTAAATCATAGTTTACTATTAAAGCCTCAAGCATAGAATTTCTATTCGCTTCTTTTGCTCCTATAAAATAAAAATGTTCTTTTGTTATTTTTTTATATTCGCCCCATATAGCTTCTATATATTCATTTGTACGGTATTTATTAGAATGCCATGTAGAAAGCATAAAATTAGAATTACTCTCTATTAAGCATTTTTTTAACTGTCTTTCATTATTATCATCCCAACTGTCATAATAATCAACATGGCGACCTATATAAGGAGGGTCGCAATAGATGAAAGAATTATCATCAGCCAATTTAATAGACTCTTCAAATGGTAAGCATGAAAATTGCCAATCATTTGAAAAAATCATTTTAGAAAAATGCGAAACTTGATTTGTTATTTTAGTAATATAAGCCTTTGCAAATCTATTAGGTTTGTGACCGTACGGCACATTGAATGCATTTTTTTTATTGAATCTAATCATACCATTGAAACAAGAACGATTTAGAAATAAAAAATCTAAAGGATCATTAAATTTATTAAATCTTTCTCTAATAAAATAATAGAGTTCCTCTCCTTTTTTAGACAACAGCGCACCCTCCTCTTCTAAAAACCATCTTACTAAATCTGACGTAATTTCTTTACTCTTAAGCTTATTATAAAAACTTATTATATGAGGGTTTAAATCTGAAAATATTGCTCTACTTGGAACAACGTTAAGACCTACCACGCCCGAACCCATAAAAGGTTCTATCCATAAAGTAGAATTATTCATATCTATATTGGCTTTGATTAACGGGATAAGCTTAGACTTTATTCCTTGAATTTTAAAAGGAGGAATGAAAATTTTATCATCCATGAGATATACCTCTATAAGATATATATTCATTCAAAGACGTCATAGTTTTTCTTGTTCCTTCTTCTGTCTCTATTTGAATTTTTCCGTAATTAATCCAATAGTCATTAAATATGTCTTCTCCAAATTCACTAAATATACCATTACCAACTAATATATCATCTACTTTTTTAATACTTCCAATATTAGCAGTATTGCCACTTCCCCTTTTATCACTTGCTATCTTCCATTTTTCTTGAGCAAAAAATATAAAATTGTTAATCACAGACGGAATATTTTCTATATCATCAACAGAATAGTTTTTAGCTTCAAATTCAGATGTTAAAAAAACTCTATTATATATAATTCCAAAACAAAAATGAGCAACATATTGATTGTATGGATAATGAATATTTTTAGAGCTTTCTCTATTTATAAAATATTCTCCATGCGAACCAAGTGTAAAACCATTACAATATCCCTGTCTTTTTTGATTTAAATATGTTGTTTTTAAATCTACTGCAAATTTAATTTTGTTATCCTTCTTATTTATAAATGTTATATCAGGATAATAATTCTGATATTTAGGCAGTTCTAAATGATAATTAGTTATTTCTGCAAATTCTGTGAAATAAGGAAATAAGTGCAATTCTAAAATTTTAGAAATCACTTTTGTATCAGATGAAATTGTGTAAATATTTTTAAAAATATCTACAAAGCCTTTTATATTCCATTCTCCTTCCTTAGAAATCTTGTCCCCCAAGCTTTGAGCAAATTCTGAAAGCTCTAACTGAAATTTTAATTTTTCATTATAATATTTTTCTGATAATTTCATTAAGTTTTTACTCCCATTCCACAGTAGCAGGCGGTTTTGAAGTTATATCATAAACTACCCTACTTACATTTAGCGTGTTAGTTATTTTCTTTGAGATATTTTTTAAATTTTCATGTGGGATTTCTGCGTATTCCGCTGTCATAAAATCATTTGTTATTACTGCACGAATTGCTACTACATTATCATAAGTACGTGAATTTTCTTTTACTCCGACTGTTTTCGTGTTAGTTAAAACAGCAAAATATTGACTTGGTTTAGTTTCTAATAAATCTAATTCTGCACGTACTATAGCGTCTGCTTCTCTGACTATCTCCAATTTTTCTTCTGTAATCTCTCCAAGTACTCTAACAGCAAGACCAGGGCCTGGGAATGGTTGCCTGCGAACTATAAAGTCTGGAAGACCAAGTTTTTCGCCAACAAGCCTAACTTCGTCTTTATAAAGACCTGCCAATGGCTCTATAAGTCCTTCAAAATCTAAATTATCTGGTAACCCACCAACGTTATGATGACTTTTTATAACAGTACCTGTTCCACCAGATTCTATAATATCAGGATAAATAGTACCTTGTGCAAGGAAATCTAAATTAAGTCTCTTTGCTTCTTCTTCAAAAATATATATAAATTCGTTACCAATTATTTTTCGTTTTTCTTCAGGATCACTCACTCCATTTAACCTAGATAGAAAACGTTCTTTAGCATTTATACGAACAAAATTTAAATCTTTTTCTTTAAAAACTTTTTCTATTTGATCGCCTTCATTTTTACGCATAAGGCCGTGATCAATGAAAATGCAAGTAAGACTTTTTCCTATTGCCTGTGAAATTAGACTAGCACAAACAGACGAATCTACACCGCCTGAAAGAGCCAAAAGTACTTTTTTATCACCTACTTTTTCTTTGATTTGAAGAATTTGTTCTTTAATATAATCATCTAATACTAATTCTCTCATTAGTTACCTACCTCTTCTATAAATTTCTCCAGGTTCCATTTCACCTAGTATTTCTGAGACTGTTGCAAAGCCAAAACCCATTTCAATTAGGCTTGGAACAGCTTTTTTAACAGCTTCATATGTAGTTCTATGGATATCGTGCATTAGTATTATAGCACCATTTTCTGCACCATTTATTATGTGGTTATATATAGCTTCTACTTCTCTCGTTTCCCAGTCTCTTGTGTCTACACTCCATAACACTATAGGATTCCCTAGTATTCTAAGTATATTTTGGACTCTTTCATCCGTAGCTCCATAAGGTGGTCTAGCTGTTCTTGGTCTTTCGCCTGTTAGTTCCAGGATTATATCGCTTGTCCTTCTCATAGTATTTAGAGCTTTCCTTGTTCCAACTTCTGTTAAATTTTCATGTAACCATGAATGGTTTCCTATTTCATGACCTAGCCTAGCTGTTCTTATTAATGTTTCTGGGCGTCTTTGTATAGAACTCCCCATAACATAAAAAGTAGCAACTACGTTATGCTCGGAAAAAAAATCTAGTAATCTATCTGTATAAGGACCTGGACCATCATCAAAAGTCAATGCTACTAGCTTTTGTGGTTCATTGATAGGTACTTCTTCTGGTGTATTTACTACACTTGTCATAGTTATCATAATTCCTAAAATTAAATATAGCATATCTCGCACATCTCTCCTTAAATTTTTTATATTACTATAATTAGTATAGCAAATTAGTCCATTTTTGTCAATCCTTCTCTCTCTTTTTTTACAATATCAAAAACAAAACTTTTAATAGATTCCATAAACTGCTCTGGTGTGCTTTCGCCACGTTCCACTTTCTTTAAAGCATTTTCCCATTCAGCGGTTAAAAGTGGAGATTTTATACTATCTGGAAGAATTAATATTGTATGTACACCCTTAGGAGTAGGCAATAAATTATTTTTCTCTCGTTTAATAAAAGAAGATCTCACTAATTTTTCGATTATAGAAGCTCTAGTTGCTGGTGTTCCTATACCTTTTCTTTCTACATCGCTATCGAAATCAGCTTTGTTTACGTTTTCCATTGTCGCAAGTAAAGTATTTTCGGTATATGGCTTTGGTGGAGTTGTTTCACCTTCTTTAAGCTCAAATTGTGGATTTTCTAAAATATCACCTTTATTTAAATTTGGTAAAAATATCTCTTTAGTATTATCTGGTTCGATTTCTTTGAAACCAAGTTTTATAATTGCTTTGCCTGTTGCTAAAAATTTATTTGAATTACAATCAAAAATTATAACAGTTTCTTGATATTCAAATCTTGGTGAAACAGCAGATGCAAACCTAGTTTTAATAACTTCCAAAATATTTCTTTCATCAGTAGATATTTTTAAAATATCTTTTAAGCCATTTTTCGTCGGAATAATTGCATGGTGATCTGAAACTTTTTTATTATTTATAACTTGCTTTATATTTATATTTTCTATACTCAATATCTCTAAAAGATCTAAGGCATTTTTCTCCATATCGCTAGTTAAAAATCTGCTATCTGTTCTAGGATAAGTTATTAACTTTTTTTCATATAGACTTTGGGCTATAGCTAAAGTTTTATCTGCAGTGTATTTGAACATCTTATTTGCTAACCTCTGTAAAGTAGTAAGATCAAAAAGCTTCGGTGCATTTTCAAACTTTTTTGTCTTTTTAACGTTCGTAACAGTTGCCAGATTGCCTTCGCAGGCTTTTAAAATTTCTAATGCCTTATTTTTATCTTTCATTTTACGATCTTCATAAAATGCTTTTAAATCTCCATCAATCATTTCTATACTATATATAGGCTCTTTGATGAAATCATCAATAGCTTTTTGACGATCGACAATAAGCGCAAGAGTGGGGGTAACAACCCTGCCAACATTTAAAAGTTCACCACCATATAATTTAGTAAATAATCTTGTTCCATTTATACCAACCATCCAATCAGCTTTTTGCCTACAAAAAGCTGCTTCATATAAATTTTCATATTCTTTGCCATCTTTCAAGTCTTCAAAACCTTTCTTAATGGCGCTCGCTTCAAGAGAACTTATCCAAAGGCGTTTAACAGGTTTCTTATTCTTTGTATTATTATATATTTCACCAAAAATAAGCTCTCCTTCGCGTCCAGCATCACATGCATTTATAATTTCAGTAACATCTTCTCTTGCTAGAAGATTTTTAATTACTAATACACGATCACTTTTTCCATCAGAAACTTTATATTTGAATTTATTAGGAACTATAGGTAAATGTGATATATTCCAACTTTTAAAACGCTTATCATAATCATTTGGTTCTGCAAGAGTTAATAAATATCCTGCACACCAAGTAATTATATATCCATTTCCTATATAAAATCCATTTTTTTTAGTTTTTATACCCATAACTTTCGCAATATCTAAAGCTACCGATGGCTTTTCTGTTATTATTAATTTCATAATTAAACCTACATTTCAAAAATATCTTCCTCTATAGAAAGCGACATTCAAAATCGTGTCTGCCTTTATTTAAAATTCAGCCAGGTATTCCGTGCTTTCTAGCTTAAACCCGCTGAATTTTAAAATTGACGTACACATTTTTCACTGTCGTTTGCTCTATCTACTCTTATTCATTCTTATACATATAATTTTCTTAATATCTTTAAGCTAGTCGGCATTTGTTATAATTTAATTTTTCTCACTAAAAACAATAGCTTCTAAAATAATTTCTTTTAATGCTAACCTTTTCTCGTCATTTAGTTTTTTAATACGCAAACAACCTTTACCTACACTAGATTTCCCAAAAACCTCTATATAATCTTCTAAAATTGGTTTTCCGTCTTTCCAAAGCATAATATAAAAATGAACAGCTTTACTTCTGATTTTTAAACTTATACGTGGATAATATCCTTCGTACGTTGTCGTTTTATAATAAAAATCAAGCCATCCTAAACCTTCAAATTGACCACAAGTAAATTGTTTTCCATTTTCTCCAGTAAAAGAATCTATCATTGATTTTATTTCATCGTATAGAATTTCTAAGGTATTCATAATTATTATTTAATCCCCATAAAATACCTATGAACTTCATCGGTAGAAAGTTCAGGATGATAAGTAGTGATTAGTTGATTTTCTTGCCTAGCCGCTGTTACATTTCCATTTATTTTTGATAAAATTTTAATATTTTCTCCGATTTTGGTTATAAGAGGTGCTCGAACGAAAATTTGCTTAACAGGAAGGTTGTCAAATTTTTCTTTTGCAATAAAACTATCTAATTGAGAACCATAACCGTTAGGTTTTATGGAAATGTCCATAGTTTTCAAATAAGCTTCCCTACCCTCTACTTCATTTGCAAGGAGAATTGCACCAGCACAAGTCCCAAAAACAGGAAGACCATCTTCTATCATATCTTGAAGGGGGTAAAACAAATCAAAGTCTTCTAAAAGTTTGAAAATAACAGTACTCTCCCCACCAGGAATAATTAAACCATCGAATGGTCTTTTAATATCTTGTTCTTTTCTTACTTCAAAAGCCCTTACTGATATGCTTTGCAGAACCTTTATATGCTCTGCAAAACCACCTTGTAAAGCTAAAACTGCTATTGTCTTCATGTATCACGCTCCTTATATTCCTCTATTTGCCATTATCAGTTGTATTTCATCTTCATTTATTCCCACCATAGCTTCGCCTAAATCTTCCGAAAGATGTGCTATCATTTCAAAATCATTGTAATTTGCGACCGCTTTCACTATTGCTTCGGCCCTCTTTTTAGGATCTCCCGATTTAAAAATACCGCTTCCT
>Ga0123352_10009668_pt1 | contig 15103 bp, 11 predicted proteins | sample TergutLab28metaG_FD_89700 | JGI IMG/M metagenome (GOLD analysis project Ga0123352, IMG submission 89700) | Labiotermes labralis P1 segment gut microbial communities from Petit-Saut dam, French Guiana - Lab288 P1 | ecosystem: Host-associated > Arthropoda: Insects > Digestive system > Gut ... | reverse complement strand
TCACTGATTGTATCTATTCTTGTCCTAGCTTAAGTAATTATACATATATATTATATATTACATTATCTTATACCTCCTAGCAAAAGAAATAGTCCGTATGGGGAATAAAGAAAGACGATATCCAACCAGATACACCCGGGACCATGGTACCCTGTGATATAATGATATCCCGAACCCGCCCCATTACGCCCCAAGACCACTACACGCATGCTAGTATAGCCTAAGCTCTAAGTCTAACCACAAACTGATGATGGCTCACATATAGAGCCGAAACATGTCGTTGTTGTAAACTCCTATAATATAGTAACAAATATAGTTGTGTTCGACTGTAAGTGTTAACATACATAACTCCTTACTAATGTGGATAAAGATGAGTGTGGAACGTTGAAGGAATGATAATGACAGTGGAAATACTAAGTAATCAGAGACAAGACATGTAATGTACGTTGAGCCAACTTCCTTTAGGCTGGCTCAAGGTCTGTTACGATGTGAACAGACACCTTTCTTTTCCTTCCTTAAATGGTTATCGGCCGGCGATTGGTTACTTCCGGTTGGAGAATGGGAGGCATAGCTATCCGAGTTTTCTTTGTAAGTTTGGGGGTCACAGTCTGTTATTCTGTTTTTGGTTTTCTCTACGAGAAGTCGTCTTTAAGTTGGTTGGTCGGCCAATGGGGAAGACTGCAGCCTCGATCCCCCGTGGAGCTAAGCAGAAGCTTGTGTATGTAAAGGAGCGAAAGTTGTTTTGGTTTGGTTTGGTTTGGTTTGGTGACTTTAAAATTCAGTTTGGATCCTGTTATTTTGGCATACCGGGCCGCCTGTCTAGCAAGTGTTTTTGTGATACATCGATGATCTGATGTGGGGATTGGAGAAAGGGGAGAGACTGTGTTAATTTGTGTTGAGTCAAATTGTAGGTTTCTGTCATGTTAAGAGCTCTTTATGTAAATAATTTAGGACCATAATATTATGTGATTGTTTAACCTTTTAAAGACGAAGCGCAGACTGCTTTATTTAAAGACCCAGTCCGTACCGCGCTGTGAACACTTTTCATCTCGGCTATAAAAACCAACCAGTTTATTATGTAAGTGGCACAAGTCGCTGTTGTACTCATATAAATACAAAACACATAAATAGAGTGTGGGCAGAGCGTACAGTTGTTGAATGTTAAACCTGGTGGTGCATCACGTAACCAGTAGGCTTTAAACCGTTGAACACTGATTGTGCTTGTAACTGTTCATGATTGCTTTCACTGTTTTTTCGTTATTATTTGTGCACCGTGGCTTTATTAATATTCTCACACCGATATTAATTTATGTCTGTTATAATGACCTCGTTCCCCATGAGAATCAATGATACGGGACTCAGCGGCCCAAAGAGTCGATAGCAAAATAAGAATGCGAGCCCTTGGTATTCAGTCTAGTGCTTTCCCTGAATTGGTGCGAACGTGAGGGCTCATACGCATAACGTAATATTGAGGCGCGTTCTTGCAACCACATTTTCAGTTAAAAAGCAGTAAGTATTACATATTCTGAGTGTGTTTGTAGCCTTAGGTATTCAGCATGCAATGCGCATGCGTCAAATTGCCATCTGTGGTCTGCCCGGCTCTACAATATTTTTCTACATTATCTCGCTAAAGGTACGATTTTCGAAAAACTTTATTGAACATAAAATTTGTGTTTTGATTTTCTTTACAGTTTTTGTCTGCAACATTTCTCATTCTAAGAAGAACAGACAGACACATGATCAAACATATTGATTGGTATTCTTGTAAAATATCCGTTATTTTTGTCATATTTTAATGAGACTTTAATTTTTTCGACAGAGTTTCGAAAAATACTCAAATATCAAATTTCATGAACATCCGTCCAGTGGGAGACGAGTCGTTCCAGGCGGGCGGACGGACGGACACACCAACGAGCAGACAGACATGACGAAGCTAATAGTAACTTTTGGAAGTTTTATGAACACGTCTAAAAATGTGTTCTCGTGCCACATTTTGTTCACCGCGAACCTCATATGAACTGATATAGAACCCAGCCCGTGTCTCTGCGTTGACAGGCCGACGACTAACAGCTAGAGCCGTTGTACGACCCTGAAAGACTAAAGAAAAAAAAAAACCTGGACTGTATATAAAGATTTAGTTCGAACTGCTAAGTAAACGCACTCACATAAACCAGAGTGCTTTGGTGAAAAATATCGCTGTGCTGAGATCCATACAAAACGCATGAGTAGGAGAAATAATTCCACAGCCACTGATTATTCAAGATATAAATGTAGGTCTAATATCCATTCTAACCGACAAATGTTGAAGGTTTACAGAAGAAGTTCGGACAGCAATAAGGAGGAAGTACGGTGAGTGAGAATGATTTATAACAGGTCATCCAAGACAAAGCGATCTGTAACAGCAGCAACAGTAGCTGTCACAAAAAAGGACAATCTGCCGGTATCAGAGTGATCGGTCTGCGCCTTCTCGCAAATTAATACGCATTTTAAAATTGTGAGACAATTTCCACTTCCTGTCGCAAATATATTGTTGTTTCCGTAACATCTGCTCGGCTGTCGTCGGTTGTCGGATCTTCTCGAAAGTGCAAACTTCACAGCAACCCTGAGCGGTATGGACAGATAGCAATGACACGTGCAGGCACAGAGTGAAGGGGTAAAGGCTGTTAATGACAGACATGCTTTATGTGATATTAGTGCATAACTCTGTGGGCCGGGATAGCCCAGTCAGTATGGCTTCTCGCTAAGGGCTGTATGGTCCGGAGATCGAAAGCCGGTGTGAAAGAGGCTTTCCGCACCCGTCCAGACCGACCCTAGGGCCCACCCAGCCTCCTATACAATGGGTACCGGATCTTTCCAGGGGGTAAAGCGGCCGGGGCGTGGCGTTGATCACCAACCCCATATAGTGCCGAGATGAAAGAAAGACTACAGCTATACCTCTACTCCCTCTTTGAAACTTCGTGGCCTGTTCTAGGGCGAACTTCATTACATAACTTTAATGCGATATGTTTCGTTTAGTAAAAAGACATTATCAGGCGAATTTAGAACACCAAAGAAAGAATTACCGTATGCATTACATTAAACTATTTTTCATGTCGACAAGTATACTGGAGTTCTCAACTTTAGATAAGATGAGCCGAATTCATAAAACTTTGTGATACAGGCTCCATATAAGTTAATAAATATGATTGTAAACTTGTTTCGGTAAAAGTTAAACTCAGTGACAGTACTGAACTTTGAACTGCTTGATGTTAAAGCCAATCTGCTCAAAATGTTTAATGAATTCGGCTTACCTTATGAAAGTGAGTCAAGATCTGAAATATATAGACACATAAGGACGTAAAAATTTATTTAATGTAATTTGTATGATAGTTTTTTTTCGGTACGCTAATTTCACCTGATGATGGCTCTTATTAGTCAAGACGCAACATGTGGTATTAAGGTTCTGTAATAGTATAACACAGAACGAATTTGATAGAAGGCCTTTACACTTTACTCCGCGTAACTTCATCACAACGGGATGACTGTCCTAAAGAAACATGGAAACGCGGTGGGACTTCAGATCTGTTATTTACGAAGTTGAAGGAAGCCTTCCATTCTGATACGACGGAAGTGCTGTATTCTTACCGAGTTTGCTGTGGGCGTACCATCAAATTAGTTGTGATAGTTAAAATTGCTGATAATGAAACGTAAATTCCGCATAATTAAACAAGTGTCTGGTACTTTTCATATTCAGAAGAGTTTGAAAGTTTGAAACAAGGAGACGCTTTAAAGTTATTTCTTTTCAATCTTGCTTTATTGTGTTCCTTTTGGCAGGCCCAAGGAAAGTAAGAGGAATTAAATTTGTTTGGAAGATATCAGCTTTTGGTCTGTCCTCATTGTGTAAATTTAATGGGAAAGTACATACATAATGTAGAATGTTGATACACCAACCCGCGGGAAAGAGACCACTTCCAAAACGTAGATGAAGATGATAGGATGGTACTAAACTTTGTCTCAAGGAAACAGGATGGAAAGGTGTGGGTTCAGTTCCTTCAGAGGAGGAAGATGTTGTGGGATTGTGTGAAATGTAGCAGAAACTTTTTGAAGACCTGAGCAACTGTTGGCTTATGGAAACGGACTTTGCTGCACGGAAAGTTTAATTGTTGTCTTGTGTTCTCCTTATCACTCTTTCCTCAAATTACCTCGCTCAGCCTTCCTTCCTGGGGATGACAGACCAAGTTTTATAGTGGTATAAAACTGTCATCAACTAATTGGCTACGCTGATGCTGTCAGGGTCAAATTTAATTCTCTCGTTAATTTGCACAATACGAAAGATTATCTGGCGGTCTACCAACATTATGGCCAGTTTTGAGTTCGCATTATTTCTACGTAGGTGGAGTCTGGCGGTTTTTATTTTTAACGTGATGGCCCCAAAGACAAGAAGAAGACCTTAGTCAGCAAGCTGTTGCAGTGCTGGTGAACAAGTACACGTCATTAGGCTGGTCTTTTAAACGGTACGTCTTGAGGGCTGTGTGACATGACACAGTCGATACACGGTCATGATGCAGCAGTGTAAGCTACATGTGTGTTATACAGGGACACTGTCACTTTTTAAGGATATGTACTGTAGGTGATAAATGCATGAACGAGTATGGATTATTAGTGCGGTAGTAATGCTACGGATATACCGATTTACCGCAGAAAACCCCGATCCAGTGTAATTTTTTACATACAAATCCCACTTGAAACTGACAGTGTTAATTTTACAAGGTAAACCAATCTTTGTACAGGCCTGGACATGCCGTTAGGTCTCCAGGAAGTTGAGGCTGTCAGAATTTCTAGACAGGCGGCCCATGAAGGTGTAAAGGATGAAAGCCCTAAGTATCGGCCGCCTTTATCCTCCAGTAGAGACCATGGTACTCATTTCTGTAGGAAGCTGAGTCGCTTGCAGGGCGGTAGTGCGGCCAAAAGGATTATATGAATAAAAAATTCCAATGACACCATTGGGAAGGAAATCAACGACCTTCCGCTTTGCTTCGCAGTGCCGTGTTACTATGTAGTAAGTTTATTACGATGTACTCACAAACGTCAGATAAGGGGTTTAGGCAGATGTGTTGAAAAAGCTTTAACAAGGGAAGAGACTTGTCAGTATCGTACACAGTGCGATCCATAAGTTTCAGTACTGAATTTTTTAAACAACAAATCTAGAGCGATCTATCGGCCAACCCACTAAGTACTATCAACCAACATCCGTTCACTCACCGCGTTTCGTTTGTTTATCTTCGACAGTGTGCGAGTTATAACTTGCCTTGTAAAGTCAGTTTTCTTTATACATCATGAATGGCGGAAATGAACAGAGAGTTGCCCATAAAATTTTGTTTAAAAGCCGGGTTATCTGCGACAGAAACACTAGTATTGGTGCAAATGCCTTATGGGAATGAGGGTGTGAACAGATCGAACGTTTGTAGGTAGTAGGTTTATTACAATATACTCACAAAAGTCAGATAAGGGCAGACATTATCACGATGACCGAAGTAGACGAATAGTTTTTAACAAAATTATTACGGGACATGAGACCTGCTGTTTTGCCTGTGACCCCGAAACAAAGCGACAGATTTCTGAATGGGTTGGTGAGACATCCCCTAGGCCGATGAAACTGAAATTCCAAAGGTCCCGCATCAAGGCTATATTGACAAATTTTTTCGACTCTCAAGGCGGCCTAGTGCACAAAGAATTCGTACCGGAGGGAAAAACAGTAAAAGCAGAATTTTATAAAGGAGTAACGAGTGTCCTTGTGAATCGCATTCAACGTGTCCGTCCAGCTGCGTTCTGCTGTCGAAACATTTTCTTGTTGAAAGATAATGCGGCCCCCCCCCCAATAAAGTTGCAAGTGTTTGCCAATTTTTGACCCAGAAATACCTTACAACCCTTTATCACCCCAGTACTCTCTAGATTTATCTCTGCCAGAATATTTTCTTTTCCCCAAGTTGAAAATGAAGTTAAACGGGCTCCATTTTGTGGATGTTGCTGAGATCCAACAAGCCGTAACTGACGAATTAAAGAAGGTCCAAAAAGAGGAAATTTCGGCAGCTTTTCAGAAAATGTACGACCTCGCAAAAGTCTGTATTTATGCCAAAGGAGCTTATTTTGAATAAGAAAAAGGTATGTGCCTTCCTCACGTGTCTTCGATTTTAAAATAATCAGTCCTAAAACTTTTGGGCCGCACTGTGTTTACATCAAACGGTAAAGGGCTACAACCCTAACAACCCGGTGTTAATCACTAGGAAGTACCAACCGTTGTAAGAATTCTTGTTATTTTTATTATAATAATTATTATGTAGCACATGTGGGGGGAAAGGAGCTGTGCATACAGATTTTTCGTCTGGCTACCTGAGGGAAAGAGACTACTTGAAAGACCTAGGCGTAGAAGGTAGGATAATATCAAAATGAATCTTCAAGAAGTGGAATGGGAGCATGGACTGGTTCAGAACATTGGCAGGAGGCAGGATATTGTGAATTTGGTAATGAAACTCCTGGTTCCATAAAATTCGGGAATTTCTTGACTAGTTGAGGACCTATTAGCTACCAAGAAGGACTCAGCTCCATGCAGTTAGGAGTTATATTAAGTCGTAGAGGCAATTGTTGCTCTTTAACATCCAGAATTTCAGGTACAGTGGTGTGTGCTACAACGAACGATGCTACAACGAACATTTTTCATCAATAAAATCAGGATGCTACAATGAGCACAGGTGCTAGAACGCAGACGAATACTATCGGCCGACGTAGCACGCGCGTACGCGTGACTTGTCGGGTTTTTCCGCTTAGATTAGAGCGTCAGTCATCATCTTTGTTATCGTTTGTAAGGTTCAGTTATCAGTTTAGTTCAGTTATCCGATTATTTGTGCCTTTAGCAGTGAAAATATTTTTTTAAGTATTGTGCTATACAATTTTGTGGAAAGTTCGATTACAGTTTTCACTACGGAAAAAAGTTTGTTTTTGCTTTTATGTGCGTTAGACTGTTTATGTTTTTTTATTAGGGAAAGTTTGTTCTAACTTTTCACTAAGGAAAGACTGCTTATGCTTTTCAAATTTACATGTACAGTGTGTAATATTTAAATAAAATAATTTTATATAATTTTTACACTTATATTTTTTATTTTTGATTTTAGATTTTGATTTTTGATTTTGATTTTGATTTCGATTTTTGATTTTGATTTTTGATTTTTGATTTTGATTTTGATTTTTGATTTTGATTCTGATTTTTTATTTTTGATTTTGATTTTTGATTTTGATCTTTGATTTTGATTTTTGATTTTAATTTTTGATTTTGATTTTGATTTTGATTTTGATTTTTTATTTTTGATTTTTGATTTTTGATTTTGATTTTGATTTTGATTTTTGATTTTTGATTTTGATTTTTGATGTTTGATTTTGATTTTCCTGTTTAAGTGGTTGTGTTGGATGGTAACTTTGCATTAGGCTGTGGGCCTGGAACAGATTACCCACAAATAAATTCATTTCAATGTACGCTATAACCAACGGATGGTATAAAGAACGAGTTTCTAGAAGCAATTTCTTTCGTTCTACCGTACCCCACTGTATTTTCTTTACGTTAGGTGCTTGAGCTGCTGTATGAAAATTTCTTTTACCAGCATTATGAAGACGAATTGTTACGCATCTTAATTCTGATGTACAACACGGCGCTGGGGATATTTGTAAGCTCTTACAAGCCGCATTCAAAAGCTCAGAAGGATAAAACAAGGAACGAATATTTGAAGAGAGGCGACGCTCTGATGTGAAGATACAGGCTACACGTAGGAAACAATTAATAAGAAGTCTTTGATGAGAAGGGGAACTTTTGGCTTTTGCGTATGATATGAACAAGTAATGCTTTCTGAATTAAAAAGCAATTCGCAGAAAGAGAAAGGCTACAGTTAACGAGAAGAGTTCGAGATTGGGGCTATGGTGTTGGGATCACTCATACAAGAGGAACTGTGGTTGATTACGTTGGATATGGTGTTAATGAGGGGAAACGTCCTTTGCGACTTAATCAAACGGAATGAACGCGAAGAAAATGAAACATAAAACGACCCAAATTCATCACGGCTTTTATCGCCCTGTAAAAGGTAAAGGTAAAGTGATCCCGTTATAGGCCCTGTGTGGCCCAGAGAGTGGGTAGAGATATAGCTCTACTCTTCCATGACCGCGGCACTAGAAGGAGGTGAGTGGTCAGCAGCACGCCCCGGCCATATTTTGTCCCCGGGAAAGATCCGGTAACCATTTTGCAGGAGGTTGGGTGGGCCCCAGGGCCGGTCTGGATGGGCGGAAATCTCGTCCCCACCGGGATTCGATCCCGGGCCGTCAAGCCCATAGTCAGTCGCTATACCGACTGACCTACCTGGCCCACTTTTATCGATCTGTAGAAATTAAATTGACAGTTCCTATACCACAAAGAAACACACGCACCCGGACGCACGCACGCACACACACGCACGCACAGAACATCACATGTCTTCTTACGTCACAGATCAGAGAGAGACAGCAGCACAAATACTACGTCACTGGAAGGGAGCAGAGAGTAGGGATAAAATTGCGGACTGTAAGTTCTGCAAGTTCAGGTCAAGTTCACTTTAAGCAGAAGAGGGTAATGGGGATGTAGGAGGAAGGAGAAGAAAGCGTTTAGGAAGTAGGTATTTGTTAGTTACGGTTAGGTTTAATACGAAGCATAAGGATGACAGCAGGAATATTCTTAACCAGAGCCTGACATTTAATTTTTGAAGATGAAACAGTTAAATTACATTTATCGTTAAGTTAGGTTAGGTTAGGTTATGCCTCTCTTTGACGTGCTGAAATGCCCGAAGCTACGACTTTAGGTACACACAAAGATCGATATATTTATATTTCCAAAATCAGTTCATTGAGATCGCGCATTCTCAGTTCGTTCACAAATCTCTATTCTCTTCAAATCCATTTTAGATTCTGTTTTCTTAGGCCGGCAAAATTAAACACTACTTTTTGGCTTAAGCTGCACTTCTGAAGGAACAGCAGACATATTCTGTCCTCAAGATTGGGGAGAGCTAATAGTAGTTTCATCATGTCCGTCCGTCTGTACGGAAAAAAACATGGCTCCCACTGGGCGGATTTTCATGAAATTTGGAGTATGAGTATTTTTCGAAAATTTGTCGAGAATATTCAAGTTCCATTAAAGCCTGAAAAGAATAATGGTTACCGTACATGAAGACCAATACACATTTATGATCACGTTTCGCTCAATTATTGTTGGACTGAGAAATGTTTCAGACAAAATTTGTAGAGAATATCAAAACACCCATGTTATGTTATGTTATGTTATGTTATGTTATGTTATGTTATGTTATATTATGTTATGTTATGTTATGTTCAGTAATTCTTTTATTCGAAAGTCGTGTCGTTTATGAGAATGTGGAAAAATACTACAGAGTCAGACAGAACACAGATGACTATACGGCGCATGCGTATTGCGCGCTGGATTCCTAAGACTACAAACAAACATTCAGAATGTGTAATACGTATTGCTTTTCAATTGCAGCAGTGGTTGCACAAACGCACCTCAGTGTTACGTTATACGTGCAATGGCTGCCATGTAAATTTCAGTCACACATGGATCCACCATAATCAGTCGGGAAACGCTGGGCCAGATCTTGACGCAAAGGAAATATTATGTTGTCCCAACGCTCTTAAAAATTAATGTAACCCTTACAATTATTATTTCAGAATGACGGTACCAAATTTCATCAACATCTGTTTAGTGTCTTCTGACATTTGACGCGCCAAAGAGCAATTTTCAAGTGAGCCATCCCCGTTGTGCTGAAATGCTAAAATTATTGTATAAATATATATGATATAGTCGTACACAACTTTATATTTACTAGATTATATTGGTTATAATTCAGCTACATGTTTCGGTCTAATTACAAGGCCATCTTCAGGCTGATCTTGACTCATTCTCGTAGATTGAAAGCATATTCAATTGTACACCACACCTACTCGAAAATCACCCTGAAGATGGCCTTGTAATTAGGCCAAAACATGTAGCTGCGTCATAAGCTATTTAATCTAATAAATTTAAAGTTGTATACGACTATACCTTATATATTTATATTATAATTTTGGTGCTAAAAGCAAGTTAATGGACGGAGAGACTCGATGTTCTCATTCTGCTTCGTGTTGCAAATTGCGTTGCAGAACGGCGTTGAAAGACCTTTCTGTTTTTTAAATTTTTTTTTATACAATGGAGTTTTCCATAGAATTAAAAAAAAAACGACCGCCCCTTATAAGAAGCTCAAGTAGGGAATTTTTCTTTTATCTTGAAAGTACACTTTAACTCTACGCACTTCAGATGCCGGTCTCAGCCACGAAGCACAGTCCCTGCAGAACAAGCAGAAAGAGATCTCTTCGGTTATTTATATGTCTGGCAGTGGCAAAGCGGTGGAACTGGGGGGAGAAGTAAGACCATTTACTCGGTCCAGCGGCACTTTGATGCAGCCGGCAAGCTCTGCTGTATTGCGAGTTTCATCACCGCTACATTTTCTTAAAATGAAAGAAAAATTCCAGTAGCAGCACCAATCCGTATGATGGACCAGTCTTTCGAGTAGAGACCCAATGAGACAGTGTCAACATTTGGTGGAGGGTGTGTCCAATAACCACCTCATTCCTACAAACAAACTCTCCACCTAGCGATTCAGGTGATCTCAGCGGTGGTATTGAAGAATTCTGTATTCTGGTATAAACACTTGCGAAATGGCTGAGTGGTTCCCGCCTCTTCAGAGGAAAGTGTCGACTTCTTCTTCAAGGCTTCGAGGTCTATGAAGAATCTTGACGATGAAGGCGTAGGGTTCCGTCATAATGTCGTGCACAACTTACTCAACGATTCAACGTCACAACCCAGAAGTTCAAAATACTTAAATCGCCACGTCATTTCCGCTTAACGAGGGCGTCATATTATTTACTTATAATGCAACCTGTATATTGTAATTAGGACGTTTCGAAGCTTCCATCTAATATCGCAGCGGAACTCTGCGTTGATGTAATTCCGTGCTGCTGCAAAACACTTCTGCACTTTCACACTGTAACATAATAATAACAATCTCTTGTACAAATATCACACACAGGCAAATATTACAGCAGCTCTGTGCTGACATAAAACCAAGAATTAAATGGCCGTCGCGAGGTCCAAAACTTCACCATGTCTCAGGCGGTTAGTTTGCGCCTTCTTAATGAGGAACTGGAAAAAGCATGCAATTACAACAGACACAATATTCTATAATTCGTGCGTGCTGTGCTACCATTCACGGAGCTCCTACAGCTATCGGCGTTATTATCTCGCGATCTTCATATATATATATGTGTGTGTGTTACTGTAGAAGCCCGAAGATTGGTAAAACCTAGGTTTTACCAGTAAATCCTAGCACTTACCATAGTGAGGTGGTAAAAGTTCGAAAAATGCTTCGAAACGCTTCTATTTCGGGCTTTTACCAAACCATGTCGGTAAATGTTGGCATTTGCCGACACCTATTGGTAAATGCCCGTTTTGTTTGGCTGTGATTATGCTTTGTAAGTGTGTGTGTTTTAACTTTTAATTATTCATTGAACATGTAAGTTTAAAATATTTTGGCGGTCATTTATCTTGCATAATTCTATGAAAATAAATTTTTATATATTTATTGTACCGGGTCCATACTTAAATTAGCTTAGCTTATTTTCGGCACAACAGTCACAAGCGATACCTGGGTCGACCAGTCCGCGTCCCGCCAAAGGGCGTGGGTTCGGGGGATGCGTGGTTAGCGCATCGCAAACCCCTACGCGGATATCTGATATACTCAACCGAAATTTTAATTATTTTTGTGTATTTGAAGACTGCGTAAATGGAACAGGAATTTAAAACAGCATTCTATTATCAGATTAAACTCTACATTTTTCCCCATCAAACTAGTCCGTTACAATAATTTGCCTTTGTATATTTAAATCTAAACGAAGCCTAGAATAACATTAAACTTAACTGCTTTATATTTTACTGCATTTAAGTAATGTATTAAAAGAAAATATTTATGAAATAAATGGAACTTATTAATCAGAATTTCCTTGAACATTATCAAATCATAATTAAACTCACTTGTTAGAGCAAGGTTGATTGTTGTGACATTTTGAGTTACAAAGTAGATTGGCTGATTTGCACAAACACATCTTCGTGGTACACTTCTTTGAACAGTTGCATTCTCTGAATCCTTGTCCACCAACTAAAGAAAGCTTATTTACCACTTCACATACATTTATTTACCACTTCACATACACTTATTTACCACTTCACATACACTTATTTCCTCCGTACCAACTTCTTCGATGCTTAAAAAAAATTTCTTTGCATAAGGTAATTTGGTTTCTTGTGTACAACGCTTTTAGTTTACCCAACCTAGTAGTAACTTCATGAAATTCTTCGTCTTTGATGTCTGTGATAACGGCTATTATTGATCTTGGATCCATCTTCGCTCTGTCAATATCTGGTATTTTTATTCTAACATTTTGTCCTAGAGTAGGCTTTTGGAACTTTTTAGAGGAAGTTGTTTTCATTTTCTTTGTCTGCTCCTCAAGTCCTTCCCTGGCAGCCTCTCGAACACAGATCACTTTCGAAACACTTTCACTTTTTGAGCTCTGCTGATAGTCGCTGTTGTCCCGTCAGGGGTTTTAGAGATTGCTTCTGGGTCTATGTTTTGATTTTGAACTTCTGTCTCCACTTCCATTGTTACGTAGGTTTCTGTTTCACTTGTATTATCATTACCGTACAATTCCAAATCAAGAGTTGGTTCGTGGTCAGTGTTTGAGTTTCATATAATTTTGCAAGATAAATGGCTGCCAAAATATTTTAAACTTACATGTTCAATGAATAATTAAAAGTTAAAACACACACACTTACAAAGCATTATCACAGCCAAACAAAACGGACTTTTACCAATAGGTGTTTGGTAAAGGCCCGAAATGGAAGCGTTTCGAAGCATTTTTCGGATTTTTACCACCTCACTATGGTAAGTGCTAGGATTTACTGGTAAAACCTAGGTTTTTACCAATCTTCGGGCTTCTACAGTGACATATATACATACATACACACACACACACACAAACATACTCGGGGATATTCGGTTAAACGTTTGCCAAATTTCAGAATGTCGTTATGTGAGTCATTGTTAGTACAGCTGCTGTGTCCGACTGCAGACTGTTGCAACTGACGTGGCTACGAGCGTTGTAATGTTTAACGTCACTGAACGATAATCCACAATGTCAGATCTTATGAACGGCTGCACGACGTCTTCGCCTCTCCTTTGCCCCCCCCCCCCCACTCCCCTTCACTACACTGTACGTATTTGTAAATACGACACTCGCACTGTGGTTACCAGCGTGTCTGCTGCATGTCAGCCGACATGTAAGAGAATACCTTGTTTTCCATTATCTTTTCTGCTTGATTAGTTTTTTCGATTCAAACTTCTAGTCTGCGAAGTCACCAGATCTCAACGCCACTTGATACGTCTAACGGCGAAAATGGCTGACGATAGAAGTAATATTGTAGCGAGTCGTGGAGTCTGCAGACCGCATAAGGGAAATGATGAAATTATCGGAAAGATAATAAATTATTAAATGACATGTGTTTCGTAGTACTGCCATACAACTTTCTTTCCTGTTTTGCAGTATAATAAAACATGTACTGTAAAATTTTCAGTTTCAGAGACTTTTTCACGGCTCGACAGCCCTGGTTGGTCCTGGCTTACTCATCGTTGGGGTTTAGAGTTAACACTCAGACACGCCGCATTTTGTGGGTCTCCTCTGGACGAGTGTTAGGCCCGCCGCCGAGATCTGTACCTGAAAAAAACACACACACACACACAAAACACTCACAAGAGACAGTTATCCACACCCGCAGCGCAATTCGAACCCGCAGTTCCAGCAGACTCACGTCTTAGACCCCGCACCCACTGGGATCGACTTATTGCCATGTAGGTACATTAAAATGTGTAACGATGTAACGACTGATAATCGGGCATATGTTGATAAGGCATTTTTACTCAAAATGAGACTATAATAACTTCCTGAAGCTTGGATCAAAATTTGCTGAATATCCTGTATAAGAAAATATTAATAAAATAATTTACACTGTAATGAGTTCATTAAAAGCCAACTAATAGACGCTCAGCTGCAAAATTAACCGTCCAACCAGTCAATAAATTAACTAAAGAGTTTGGTGATATTCTAAAGTCCATCGCCGTCGATGTAGTGTGAAACCGACCAGGCTCCCTCTGCCTGGAAGTCTTCCTTTCCGTCTACATCAGTGAGGGACTTGTCTGGGCTGCAGAAGCTTTCTTTAATTCTCTATCCAGTATTGTTTCAATATGTTTTAGTTTCAACTACACAATGTACTGAGGCAGTTAAAATTCGTTAAATAATCAATGAGTTGGTCTCTCTGTCTCCTACAGACGTCACGACGTGCGACCTGAATCGTATGCTGTCAGGTGCACAAGTTTTAGTGTGGTCTGTTAAACGGCTTTCAATAAACGAGAGTGTGCAGAACTATGTATAGAGAGCGTGGGACTTGGCTGCCACCTGCTGGCACCTGCACTCGCAGCCAGAGCTCATTCTCATTTCACGCAGCCTGGCGATGAAGTTCTGGAATGAATGCTTTCACCATACACGAATAATGGAAGGGGGTGAAGAAGTTTGTCAAAAATTTCCAGGAAAGAAAGGGAAGGAAAATTGTTATTTTGCTTCAGCCGATATTGTTTAAGACAGCAAGTAAAGCAACACTTTCTGGCGCAAGATCGTAAAAGTTCATTTGTCCGCTAAATACAAGACTAGAAAGTTAGTACGCTTCCTAGAAACTTTTAATACTAGGCTAGCACACCGGTAGAGACCTGAGTTCTTTTAAAACTCTCGTTAATATTTGAATAAAGAGAGACCAACTTGATGTCACTTGCTTTACTATTTCATTATTTACTGCTCAACATGTTTCGGATGTTAATACATCCATCCTCAGGAGCTTGCGACTTATTTGATGAGTTATTTCATGGGTTGTATTGTTTTGGTTCGATGTGTGTTGGTGTTA
>Ga0123352_10009665_pt1 | contig 15104 bp, 5 predicted proteins | sample TergutLab28metaG_FD_89700 | JGI IMG/M metagenome (GOLD analysis project Ga0123352, IMG submission 89700) | Labiotermes labralis P1 segment gut microbial communities from Petit-Saut dam, French Guiana - Lab288 P1 | ecosystem: Host-associated > Arthropoda: Insects > Digestive system > Gut ... | reverse complement strand
TTGTCTCGTCTTTTTTTTTTTGTTTTTTTTTTGGGTGTGGTTGAGGAGTGTGGGGTGGTGTTTTTTTTTTTTTTTTTTTTGTGGTGTGTTTTTTTTGTTTTTTTGTTGTGGGGGTGGGGGGGGGGGGGGGGGGGGGGGGGGGTATATAAAGTCTTCTTAAAATATCCTCCTACAACGAAAGTGTAATTGAAGTAGATCTCTTTTGGCCTAACTTTTTCAATCCACCTTCCATGTTTATGGTTGTTGAAGAATTGAGAAGTGGAGGAGTGTGTGATTTTATTGGAGGGGGAATGTTTTACCAAAGTCTTTAAGTTGTAGTATCAACCACAGATCCATAATATCAAGGCATGCAAAATGCCTGTAATGATCTGTTCTGCAAAACTATAGCCCATATGCCTTGCTCACAATTGGGACACAGAACTTCACCCCCCACTGGATTCTATGTAGCTTGATGAGCTTTTCTGGGCCACATACCTTTGCACTGACAACACTTCTAGGTGGGTGAAACATGGCTTCATCAGTGGACAGGCAATACCTTCAAATGAAATCTTTGGCATAATTTCAGCACACAGTATAACTTGTACAATTTTGAATTTTGTAATGTATGAATTGCAAAAGGTTTTTGATGTTCCAAACTGTAAACTGAGTAGTGAGTTACTGGTTATTATATTATGCCAATCTGTATGGACTGCATGACAATGATTTCTGGAATTTGTCTCCTGCTACTTTGTTGAGAAGCAGGTGCCTGAATTGCTGCTTCTGCTGAGAACCATTTTCTTTAAACTGCTGGTGTCGTATTTAACTGGGGATTCTGGAAATTGGATTGACATTCATTTCTCCTTGGAACTATCTGTGCACTGTCATTGCTTATTTCCTTCTGTGACCCCACAATCAAAACTGAGCTTTCTCCATTGCATTGCCAATGACTGTATTGTGATTGCACTACTTGTAGCAGGTGCAGATGCAGCCAATGAAGTTCGTATTTAGCACAAGTTATGATGTTCTCTGAACTGTAAACATAACTATCTTTGGTCACACTTTTTAAAAGTGTGTAGAGCATTTATTAATAAACTTTCATGTGTAAAAGGAGTGACTGTTGAAGTCTCAGTTATAGACTGCTTATTCTTTTGGCATACGCTTTAATTGCATACCAGTTTAATACATGTCAGCTAAGAGTAAATTATATTTAACCACTTTTGGAGGACATTTAAAATTTTGCTAAGGTGAAAATTAAGTGTATCTCCAAATTTTATGAAACTTGCAAAAATTTTACAAGTAATGTAGTAGCCATGTGGAATCTTTTGGAGCTGCCTTTGTAAATTTGCGAGAAACAACCATTTGCGTCATCATGTCTGTCTGTCCATCCACCTGCATGCAACAGCTCATTTCCCACCGGACAGATTTTCACAAAAAGTTTATATTTTAATATTATTCCAAAACATGCCAAGAAAATTCAAATTTCACTAAAATTTGACAAGAGTAATGGGTACTTTATGTGAAGACCTATGTACATTTATGAAGATATCTCACTCAGTTCTTAGAATGAAAAATGTTTCAGGCAAAAGCTGTGGAGAAAATCAAAGCATACATTTTATGTTCAGTAACTGTTTTCCGAAAATTGTTCCGTTTATCACATAATGTGGAAAAATATAGTGCAGCCAGACAGGCCACAGCTGACAATATAATATGATGCATGTGCGTTGCATGCTGGATAACTAAGGCTGGACACACACACTCAAAATATGCAATACTAACTGCTTTTCCACAGCAACAGTGGTTATGCGTACACATCTCAGTGTCACATTTATACATACTACATATCCTGTTTTGTTTGTAATCTACATACTTTTGCACAGAAAAGAAGAGCACTTCGACGGAGGACTTGGTGCGGTCATGCTTCTCGAAAATCTTTGTTTTCCATTGCCCCATCTCTTCAAACCATCGATGAAAATTCAGCACACTTTTTGGAACAAGAATGTCTGTCTACTACGATACAGGATTTGGCAAACAATAGTAAGACTCTTAGTGTTTTTATATTAATTGTACTGTCATAATATAAATGTTAATAATTGTCTCCAAAAAATATCACATAATATTAATGAATGAAGAATTACACATCCTGCTAAACCATAAAACTTGTATTTGAGACATTTTTAAAGTGGTCAGTATGTAATGAAGAACTATGAAAATTGTGATTTACAATATTTTTACTAGATTTTTATGTACTAAACCTGTGGGAGGGTAAATTCATGGCATATTATTTTTTGCTGTATCTGTAACATAAGTATAAATAAATTGAATACATACAGAAGTGTGTGACTATAAATTATGGCGCAATTTCTGTGGTTGTTTCTTAACAACTACACCATCAGAAAATTGCAGTTCATCTTTGACCAAAGATGTTACCTTGGTGAATATTTTTGTATTTCCTGGCTCATGAGATACTAATGATTTTAGAAGTAAGGTGGGGAAAAATGTTTTATTCATATTTGAAGCTCACATTCACAACTTAACGGTATGGGAGTGCAGAGTGTAGTTTACTGGTCATGAAATCTCCAGAAATCAGACTCAAGCTGTAGTTAGTGTCTGGGCTTTAACTTTCTTCAAACAGCATAAAACGTCAGTGCCATTAAGGGCATTATTGATTCCTTGTTTTTTTCGAGGACTTAACAACTCTCTTGTATCTCACCTGTGTCTCTTCATAAACATGTAACACCAAGAAGTTGTCGCAGAAAACTAGTTATTCTGTGTGACTGCCCATTTTCTCACTTCAAAAATGATGGCTGTTGTAGATGTAAGTTCTGCTGTTTCTGTGGTTTGTTTTCCAGTTCTTTACCTTTGCTTTTAGGTCAGGCCATTTTGCAACATGTGTACAAAGAGAGTTCTTATTCTTTTATAATTTTTAATTCTTTCTAATCCTTATGCTTGCTTTATCCATTCACATATTTTTATCTTGGTTTAATTTACTTCTATTTAACCTGAAATATAATTTGAAACATATAGTACATGAAGAAGTTGCCTGTTTGCTACACATTCCATGTAGAGAGTGAATTTATTTTTAATAAGGTTATTGCCACTGCATGCTATTCAGAAGCATATGCCACTGAGCATCTGAGGAATAGTGAAGGTTTATTTCTGTCCCGAGACAAGTTGTGTAACAATGACCATGTTTCCTCCAGTGAAAGTTAGAATCCCAGTTATGTTAAGTCACACTGATGCACCTTGGACCCATAAGGTCGTGAAGAACTTTATGCATTGCACTCCCAGGGGAAATGTATATCTTGTTGTCCAGGCAGTCAGGTATGTTCAGTGTGACTATGAACATGTAGTGATAACCTTCCAACACCACTTCAAAAAAGATAACAGAATCATTTTTCAGTATTGAATAATGTTTAAAATACAGTTAAGTTTTGGGCTGATAACTCGTAACATGTGGGGTGAGGAAGTGGGGCAAGGCGGAAGGAGCAGAAGCCATGGTATGAGATTGTTACCTATTTGAACATTTAGCAAGTCATTGAAACGTGCCAGGTCCAAATACAATGGCCGCTAGAACATTTTGATAGTGATCTCTGTAATGCGTAGACAACTCAATGGTAACAAATTGTGTAATGTGATGATTAAGTCTGTTTGTTTATATTTATTTTGTGTTTGTACATAGTGCAAAATGGTGTTGCTTCAAAAGCACAGAACTATTCACCACTGGCACATGGAAATTATGGCACTTATTATTTATACTTTTGAGGCTAAAAGACAGAAAGGACTGTTAGTACTGATAAGCAAACAAAAAGTAAGTCATGTACAAAAGGAAATCGTGGTGAGACATTTAACAATTGGAAGAACACACAGAGATAGGAATGCTACTAATCTAGATCCACTTATAAAATTCCCAGGAAAGAAGAGGCAGAAGGGCACGTCTATTATTGTGTTATGGATGGCATTGATAAGTGTGTTATCAGAAACACAATCCAGGAATTCTGCATGTGTGAGAAGAAAGTTTTGCAAAGCTGTTACCAAAAGTCAAAAAGCAAACACATTTTCTTGGGAAAGGAGCTAATTGCTTATGGTTCTAAACAGTCTAGGTTTTGGGTGGAGAAAATGTTAGACCAAGAGAAAAATCTGGTAGAGCAGGTATTGTTGCCTGGAGGTTGAAATATGTGAAGCATATAAAGATGTCCTGGGACAATGGGCACTCAATATACTACATTAACAGGATGTGAACAGAGAGGAGATTAACAATTCTGAATGCTGGCATAAGATGAAGTCATAGTCATTTGCACCAACGTGGACTTGTGACTGAGATTTATAGTGCAGCATGTAGGGGGAATAGATTTATTCCTAGTGCACAAATCATTTACAAGACTTGGCTTGCAACAGGAAACCACCTTGGACAAATGAATGCAACAAGCTTTGAAAAGTGGAATGCTAAAAAACTTACTCCTAACCTCTTATTTCAGTCAGTAGCTCAGAGCAGATATGAAACTCCAGAAATTACATCTTCCTAATAACTCAGTATCTCTTTTAACAAGGATGATAGGCAAGTATTCTGTAAAGCTGCTGAAGACATCAAGAAAGAATTCTGTGAAGAAGACAAGGTTGTTCCAGATGTCATAGCATTATTGTGAGCCTTAATCCCCCTCAGCAGTAGTGACTATGATACTGCACATGAAACAGTGATAACAGGGATGGTATTGGTTGTTCATCAGGTGAAAGCTCAGACCTGGAGCTTGCACAATGTGCCAGAATATAAATGTTTTTGCACTGATATTTTCTGACCCATGCAGTCACACAGGGAGAAATTGAACTGGCACTAACCACATTCCTTGAATACCTTTCAAATCTCATGTTATTAGTCCTAGATGTAAATGCAGCTGCCTAAAGAGTCTTATTTTAGCAACTGTACAATGTAATAATAAGCTAATTAGTAAAATATATTTAGCTGGGGAGTTGGGGGGAGCTTATTTTGCAATTTTCGAATGTGCATGCATTTCATTCTCCCACGTTTTCTGTTAAGGTAAGGTAATTTGTGGATAGATTTGTCTTTAAATTTATTGAAATTTCTTTTCTTCCAGCCTTCTTTGAAACACCTTTAGAAGAGTTTGAATTACAGTTATTGGACGCTGAAAGTAGATCATCTCCAGATAGTTTAGATACACCTTGTAACATCACATTTCGTAAGGACAAAAGACAGCATGTCACTTTTGATGATGAATCAGAGTTAATAGAAAATCATTTCAAGAAAAATGTGGAAATTGGCTCCCAAACAGAAGCTTTACCCATAAATTTGTAAGTAGATACTACAAACATGACTAACTTTTAATGTTTATAATTACAGGACTTCTTCTGTGTTGCTGGGGCTGGCAAACATGTTCTAAATCAGGTGGGGGTGTTTATGTGGTATTGAGGTGTGTATGTACAAATATTCATGCAAAACTCTTCCTGCAAAAAGTGACATAAAACATGCTGCTAAATCCTGTAGTCATGACAAGTAAGTAACAATAAAAGTTAGTAAATTTGTAAATGCATTGACCTGTTAGTGTAGAACATGTTCAGCACTTAGCACACATCAGAGGGCAAATGGTGTTGGATTGATGCTTTGCTGTATATTCTGGACATCTGTAGCAATGTTATAATTTGTATTACTTTTCCAGCCATGTAATGAACACAGAGTATGGAACACCTACCCATATATTAAGGGAGCGTCTTCTGTATATTCAAAAAGAATATGATGAACTGAGGGAGTTCACAACTCTTGAAAAGCAGATATGCAATCCAGTCTTGTATAAAGAGGTATGTAATGTAATAAAGTACATAACAGACATTTCTTTATGATGAAGGTGTGAATGTTGCATTAAGAATCAACAAGAAATTCTAATTGCATGTGTAGCTGCTTCCTATTGACTTGTTCTTATAGGTCAGGATATGGAAATACGTGGATAATCCCATTGTTAGACGGAATGGGGTGTTTAATTCTGTCATTTGAAATTTCTTGTGGCACGCCAAGTTTGAGCTCATATGTATTCACTGTATTTTATTATTTAAAGATAATTGCTTGTGTGTGTGTGTGAGAGACAGATATATATATATATATATATTTCAGAAATCCCATAGCAGGAGCCATTTACATATAAGAAGGTTTCTAACTCAGCACTTATTGGTTGATCATGAATCATGGATGTAAGCTACCTTTTGGTTGATCATCATACACTACAGTGATGGAATAATTGGCCTCAAACTGAACCCTAATATTAGTTACTTTTCAAGTTTTTTTTGTCTCATGAAATAAATATAATAATATAAATGTAAAATGAATTGGAAAAAAAATTCCAGTAGTTTTAAATTCCAGTGGTTGTTTTTGTAACCACAACAGTAATTATCTTTTTGATGTTGACACAACTCCATTTAAAATTTTTCTTGTTTTACGGTACAAAAAGCTTGCCTTCCAGAGGAATCATAAAAGCAGTGTATGTGTGGGTGATGTAAATAGTAACTTTAATGGTAAAAGTGAATGGGAAGAGGTCAGGAACTTCAACTTCTGTGTCATTATAACCAGATACACAAGATTTGTACAGGGTGTTCCACTTAAAACTAGCCTCTTTCTTGATTTTGCTGTGCAAGCAGGCTGGTTGTAGGGGAACGTTTTGCATAATACGAGGGTTATCCAGAAAGTAAGTTCCGATGGGCTATTAAGAAAAAAACAAGAATATATTACAAACCATGTATAATGCCATTGGATGTACACACTGTACACTACTTTTCGACATAGTTTCCACCATTGTTGAGACACTTGTCATAGCGTTGCACCAGTTTTTGGATCCCTTCATCGTAGAATCATGGCACGTGCGATGCAAAGCAAGTTGTAACAGCTTCTTTGACCTCATTGTCGTGGAACCTTCGGCCAGCAAGGAAGGATTTGAGATTCAAGAACAAATAAAAATCACTTGGCACTAAGTCTGGGCTGTAAGGGGGATGATCGAATTTTTCCCAGCCAAATGTGATGAGATGCACATGCGGCGGGATTCTTTATTTTCTTAAGCAGTTTAAACACACAGCACTATGCGTAAACACTGTTCGAATGTCTGCAAATTACGTTTGTGCCTTGCCGCAGAATCAACAAACTCGGCACGCATGCACACCATTGTGACCGCAGTGTTGCAGCCTCAATATTTGCAAACGGAGCTTATTATCTGGATAACCCTCGTATATTATAGTACTTTTATACATTTTTATTTTACATATATGTACGTTACATTTTTATGTTTTTGTTGAAATGAATGTAGTGTATATGTTAAATATGTAGTATTTAAGCACTGTTGGAATTAAATAGTTTTACATGTAATGAATTACCCTTGTAATTTGGGGATTTACTGTATATCTTCTTTAAATAATAAAAATGGGCATTTTTGTTCTCATCCTTGAAACATCTTATGCACTTCGCCAGTGCTACTATGCTGTACAGATTCCATTCTGGGAAACACCATACTATTTTTGTGCCTGACAGAGAGGGAGAGGGTGAGGGGCGTCATTTCATCTTTTGAGCAAGTTGACTGACTTCCAAGAAACTTCATATCAGTGGTATACAACAGGATGCTACCCCATCCATGGATATGTATAAGAATATTTGTGCCTGCTGGCTTGCAGTGCTTTTGAAGTTCTGGTTACTGATACAATTTGGATTGGGTTATTAATGGGGACTAGAATGTGTGAAGGATGGCACAGAAAAAAATGCCTGTTTTCTTGTGACATCATGTAGTCTATCTGAAATACACCATTCTGGAGGGTTCTGCTGCTTCCATTTTCATGTCCATGAAGCCATAGTCACAGGCAGTATCATAAGAACTTCAAATCTCATTTATCGCCTTGGCACCAGAATTAAATTCCAGATGCTATCTTCAAACACCAGCATTTAAATTATACACCTTAATTTTTTTTAACAGAACCATAATTACTGAGGTTAATGGTGGTAGGTGAAAGTCCCTAACAGTGCTATACATCAACTGCTATGATTGGTTGATGCACAAGCTACTTTGTCAGGAAATTTGATCCTTGCTTCTTGTGACATGGCATATGCATCATTCAGCAGTAAAGATTTAATTACATTCAAACAGCTGTTTTTTCTGGTCTGGTAGTTTCACTTCTGTGATAGTGTAGTCAGATCACATGGCATGAACATTGAAGTGTAAGCTCTTACTAGTTCCAGAATTGATAATATGTTTAAAACCTGCATTATGAAACACGGAATAAGTTTGCAAGAAAGTGAAATGAAAGGAGTGTGGTAGGAAGTAATTGTTCCTTGTTTCAAGGTACCATCCTGTCATTTGCCTGGAGGGATGAGAAAACCATGTACATTGTCAGAAAACCTCTATCCTGGCCAACACTTGAAAGTGGCACATCCTTGATAGACATGTTTTGTCCTTACTTAACTGACTGGTGTTCTAGTTAGGTCACACAGAACTGATATGAAATCAGTGGTAAAGTTTGGATTTAAAAGATATATTATTATGTTATTTTGCACACATGCCAGTGAATATGTGCGTAATTTAATACGTACACACGTTATCATCATCATATGGTTTGTTTCAGGTAGCTGGCCTTGAAAGGCAGAACAAACAGTTGCAGAAATCTGTGAGTGACCTGGAGAGAATGGTTCTTGATGTGAATTGCTTAAACAGTCAACTTCAGGAAGAAAACAAGTCCTTGAAAGAGCGACTTGCGAAGGAAACAGAGAAGTGTAATGATATGGCATGCCGTCTTCAGCCAGTAGAAACAGTACTGTCACAGGTCTCACAAGAAGCAGTGGATCTGAAAAAGCAGTTGGTAAGTTTGGATACATTTGTGAATAATGTTCTCGTTATATTGTTTTCACTTACTTTCTTCAAGAATATTGTTAATTTTTGTTGAAGAACATTTTTACCAAGGGTAATAACAAAGTTGACTAGATTTCTGTTAATAATTTTTTTTTTTTAAATAAATATTTAGGTTGCGTGTATGGTGGATTAGAATACTATTCATGGTATTTTATACTGAAGTTCTAAATGACACATTTGTGATTATAAAAGTATGTACATGATACATACACCATGATGTAGTACAAAATTCAAAACAGTATTTGTAATTTGAAGTTTCATGTTTTCAAAATTTTTTGGAAGTTGAAAGTTCAGATTAATATTTCTAGTGAAGTGAGCCCTCAAAGCTATCAACGTTATATCGAACTTTGTGTGTCTGTCTTCCACTTGGGTGGCTGAATGATGAACCCAACACTCCCAGGTGATCAAATCATACGTTCATATATTCCTGCTTGGCACATCACTACTCTAAGGATACACGTAAATATTTGATGCTCTTACATCCAAAGTATTACGGAGACAGAATATAGACTTGGCAAAAAATTTTGCAACTATTAATAGGAATGAAGTGTTAAAAGAAATTTATGGAACAAAATTGGTAGACTTCTTAAGAAAGGTTATTTTTAAGTGTTAATTAACTCTTGTACACACACTGGAACAGCTTTGAATGACATGAACCCTTACTTAGACTACTGGCTTGAGGCTTCTGTTTTCTCTAATTACATGTAAATCCTTAGCTAACCTCCCACTTTTTCTTTGTTACTCTTTTTGCTCTATAACCATAATGATCTCTGGCTTTGCAGAATGTGGCAGCACAAAGAATAAAACACTTGGAAAATGAAAGAAACGATTTTGAAATGATACAAGAATTGGCTCTAGCAAGACTAAAAACCAGGAACAAGGAACTAACTCTCAGCTTGAATGTAAGTTGACTTAAAGTACTCATTCACAGATCTGGTCACATTTGGATTCCAGCTAGGGCCTATCCTAGACTGTGAGGTACAGAATGGGTATATAAGGTAAATGTACATACTAGGAGCACATTGTGCTTGAAGCTGAACGTTTGTTAAATGCATATTGTGCTAATTTGTGTGCGATAATAGAAGACACCAAAAATTTGACACTTCACGTTAATTTTAACCTTGCTGATAACAGATAATAGTGAAATTGTTGCTGTCCTCAATTTTAATCTAATGGAATCACTGTTCATTCAGTGGTGCTTCAAGGTAGTCACAAATATTTTTCTGAGATACCTTCATCTTTGGTATCTTCCTACCTTATACTACACTCTTGTGATTATGTATACACATTCTCAAAGTAAGCAGAGTGGTATATTTTGTAGAAATATCTCTGAAAGAAGAACAAGCATTGTCTAGTGTAATTTAAATGAGATGCTGTTGAGTTTGTTCTGAGTACAGATTTTCTTGACTTATCACACCACAAATGAAGATTCTTTTGATTTTAGCCATAAGCTTAATATTAATCCCTTTGGACCTTATGACTTATGAACTTCTATGTAGTTTATATAGGTATTTACATATGTGCATTGGCTATGAAATTAGCTCACATTATAAACAACTGCAAGTTTTTTAAGTCATGATTTTTGCAACTTCAAAAAAATAAAAACAATAGAAGTCCAGTATCGAAAGTATAGTATATAGCAAGAAGTTCATTTTAACAAGTGTTTCTAATTCAACATCAATTTAATTAGATTAAGCACAGCAGTGTTCCTCAGTTTTGTGTGCTGCTGTAAGTATTTTTTCAGAATTTAACTAACAAGTGCTTGTCTCTTTCACTGAATTTGTCCACACGTTTGACAACATGGTTTAGTTGTTTATTTCTAATTTTCATGGGTCAAGTGATCACTACTGGCAACACATTATTTATCTAATTAGGAAAACCATTCTCCCCATGTCTCTCATTACAGCATGGGAGGGTGACCATGTTCCAAGTATGTGGCTGATGAAGTCACACAAATCCAAATCTAGAAGACTGTTCCTATCAGATGTATTCCATGTAAATTCAAAAACATTTTTCTGCTCTTTGTGCAGTCTTCAGTTAATTGGGTTATGTATACAGGTGAAGCAGTGAATAAGCTGTCTGGCTTTGTGTATAGCAGTTTGTTTGCGTGGTGTTACTTGTTGCAAATGAGTAAATATCAGATGTTTTGAATGTCAGGTGTTTCACAAAAGAAGCTCCCATCTGTTTGGATGGAAGAAAAGGTCAGAATTGGGGCCTTGCTGAATCCCACTACTTACAGTTGCTAATTGATTGCACCCACAGAGACAGAGTGTGATGCACATTATCAAGTGTCTGGATATTTAGTTCTGTATTCATTCAGGGATCATGAATTGCCTAGATTTCACAAGCATACTAAAAATTTCAAATTCTTTTTGTCATTCTCAAAGACAGTGCTGTTGAACCAGTCCAATTTTTCTTTGAAGAAGTATATAATGAACACAAGTTTTTGCCACACTTAAACCCTGGTTACTAGTTACTGTGGGGTTGTTTGAAGGGTAGGTTGTTGGAAAGAAATTGAGGAGTTGAACCTTGCCTTTGCACCAGAAATAACATGAATTTCTGCACCCATTTATGCAAAGTTCATGAGCATTGAGGACTCTACACTGTTGTAAGAAGTGGTTATTGAGAGTTATATGAATGTTTCATGCCAAAGAAGTTGCATTAGGCCACACATATAAAAGAATGATTTTGTTGGTATAACACAGAAAGAGCAAAACATGTTTTTGAACATTTTTCAATAATATAATGAATTTATTCATAATTAATTCTTTTGGTTGCATCACAAATCCATGCCATTATAATACTTGTGTTAAAAATTCGGTTGGTGCCTCAATTTAAATGTCTCCTAAATATCTGGAGAATAATTTATTTATCTTGCTGCATGTGATTTATCTGAATTTGCAATTAATGTCATAAATTTATAATGTTCAAATGTATTTCAGGATGCTCAGATGAAACTAAAAGAACTGGCACAAAATGCTGAGGAACTGACCAGAACAAGTTCAAGAAATTTTGACCTCAACAAATTACAAGATGAACTCAAAATTCTAAGAGAAGAAAATGTTAGTTACATCCAGGAACTGAAGCAAAAGAATGAATACCTTGAACAGCTGAAACAAGAAAATGATACACTGAAAGAGAATGCCTTAACTATGTGTTTGAAGAACATGAAAGAAGAACTGATTTCATTGCAGAAAAACAATGTCTTGTTTATTGAACAGTTGAAAGTAAAAGATGAAAGTCTTGAGATGCACACAAAACAGATTCAAGAACTAAGTTCTGAGAAAGAACAATGTTTGAAGTACATTGAGAAATGTCAAAAACTGATTGAACAACAAAATGAAAAATTAACAAATATGTACACATGCACAAGTGATGTAAATAAAGCAAAGGAAGAAAAGAACTCAATGAAAGAAGAAAATTTTGTGTGCATTACAGAAGCAGGGGAAGAGGTTAAGTTACTAGAAACATCGAAACAGAATACTGAAAATCTCTGTGCTCTGCGAGAACTTAATATGAAATATAATGAGCAGCTGCAAGAGAAGGAAAATTGCCACGAAAACGTGCAACAACATTGTGAAGAAGTAAAGGAAGGTGGCTCAAAATTACAAGAGTTCAGTAGTGTGTATGATGAACTGAAAGCTTTGTCAGAAATATATTTGATGTGCACTGAAAAATTGAAGGAAAAGAAAGAATATCTTGAAAGACTGAAACAGACTGAAGAAGCTGATTTGACATTTACTGAGAAGCTGCGGAAGAAGGACACATATCTTGAACAACTGAAGGAACAAATTGAAGATCTAAAAGAAGGGGCACTGAGCACCCAGGAGCTCTGTAGTGAAAAAGATGTAAATGCTGCAACTGAAAATAATCTGATGTGCACTGTACTGAAAGCAAAGAATGTAACTGTGCAGAAGGAAAATAATTCCTTAGAGGAACAAAATTCTTTGTACAGGGACCAGCTGAGGCAAAGGAATAATTGCCTTGAAACCATGAAAGAACAAACTGAAGAACTGAATGGCGAAAGACAAGCAACAGTGACATATATTGGTGAACTAAAAGCTCATAATATCAGCCTGCAGAAAGAAATTAATGTCCTGCAAGAAAATAATTCTTTGTTCATGAGACAGGTGAAGGAAAAGGATAATTGTCTTGAAACTCTACAACAACAACTTAAAGACCTGGATTGTCAAAGGGAAGCAAACTTGACATACATTGATGAACTGAAAGCAAATATTGTCAGCCTGAAGAAAGAAATTCATTCTCTAGAGGAGGGGTATTCTAGATACAGTGAAGAGGAGAAAGGAAAGGATAATTATTTCCATCAGTTCAAAAAACACGAAGACATGAATTCTGGAAGAGACACAAATTTGAAATACATTAATGAGTTGGAAACTAATAATGTCAGCCTGCAAATGCAGATTCACTCCCTAAGAGAAAAGACTTCTGAGTACATGGAGCAGGCGAAGGAAAAGGATAATTTTCTTGAAACATTGAAACGAGAGATTGCAGACCTGAATTGTGCTAGAGAAGCAAATTTGAAATACGTTGATGAACTCAAAGCTAATATTGCCAGTATGAGGACAGAAATTCATTCTCTAGAGGAAACAAATTATATGCATGGAAAAGAGACGAAGGAAAAGGACAATTATCTTGAAACACTGAAACGAGAGGTTGCAGATCTGAATTGTGCCAGAGAAAGAATTTTGAAATATGTTGATAAACTGAAAGCAAATAATGTCAGCTTGCAGAAAGAAATTACTTTATTACAGGAAAAGAATTCTGTTTACAGAGAACAACTCGCACAGAAGGATAATTATCTTGAAGCAATTAAACAACAGACTGAAAATCTGAATTGTGCTAGTGAAGCAAATTTGAAAGTTACTGACGAGCTGAAAGCTAAAAATGAGTGTCTGCAGAAAGAAATTATTTCCCTTCAGGAAAAGAATTCTGTGTACATGGAACAGCTGAAGGAGAAGGATAGTTATCTTGAAACAATGAAACAACAGTTTGAAGATTTGAATTGTAGTAGAGAAGCAAATTTGAAAGATTTTGATGAACTGAAAACTAACAATGAGATTCTGCAAAAAGAAATTTTTTCCCTTGAGGAAAAGAATTCTTTGTACATGGAACAGCTGAAGAAGAAAGGCAATTATCTTGAAACAATGAAACAACAGACTGAAGACCTTCATTGTGACATAGAAACAAATTTTAAAGATAATGATGAACTGAAAAATAACAATGAGATTCTGCAGAAAGAAATTATTTCCCACGAGGAAAAGAATTCTTTCTACATGGAACAGCTTAAGGAGAAAGCTATGAAACAACAGATTGAAGACCTGAATTATGGCAGAGAAACAAATTTGAAATTTATTGCTGAGCTGAAAACTGAAAATGAGTGTCTGAAGAAAGATATTATTCCCTTAGAGGAAAATAATTCTGTGTACATGGAACAGCTGGAGGAGAAAGATAGTTATCTTGAAACAGTGAAACAACTGATTGATGATCTGAATTGTAGTAGAGAAGCAAATTTGAAAGATATTAATGAACTTCAAACCAGCAATATGAGTCTGCAGAAAGAAACAATTTCCTTTGAGGAAAAGATTTCTTTGTACATGGAGCAGATCAAGGAGAAAGATAATTATCTTGAAACAATGAAACAACAGATTGAAGACCTGAAGTGTGGCAGAGAAAGAAATTTGAAAGATATTTCTGAGCTGAAAACTAACAATGAGAGTCTGGAGAAAGAAATTATTTCCCTTGAGGAAAAGAATTCATTGTACATGGAACAGCTGAAGGAGAAAGATAATTATCTTGAAGCTATGAAAGACCAGATTGAAGACCTGAATTGTGGCAGAGAAACAAGTTTGAGAGATATTGCTGAGCTGAAAACTAACAAAGAGTGTCTGCAGAAAGAAATTATTTCCCAAGAGGAAAAGAATTCTTTGTACATGGGACAGTTTAAGGAGAGAGATAATTATCTTGAAGCTATGAAACAACAGATTGAAGACCTGAAGTGTGGCAGAGAAACAAATTTGAAAAATATTGCTGAGCTGAAAACTGAAAATGAGTGTATGAAGAAAGATATTATTTCCTTAGAGGAAAAGAATTCTCTTTACATGGAACAGCTGGAGGACAAAGATAGTTATCTTGAAAGAGTGAAACAACAGATTGAAGATCTGAATTGTAGTAGGGAAGCAAATTTGAAAGATATTAATGATCTGAGAACCAACAATGAGA
>Ga0123352_10009662_pt1 | contig 15106 bp, 12 predicted proteins | sample TergutLab28metaG_FD_89700 | JGI IMG/M metagenome (GOLD analysis project Ga0123352, IMG submission 89700) | Labiotermes labralis P1 segment gut microbial communities from Petit-Saut dam, French Guiana - Lab288 P1 | ecosystem: Host-associated > Arthropoda: Insects > Digestive system > Gut ... | reverse complement strand
TAAGCTAATATCACCACCACCACCACCACCACCACCACCACCACCACCACCACCACCACCATCATCATCATCATCATCATCATCATCTAGCTAACATGGAATTGGGCCACTTGTTGACCAGTTCCGGTTCCACGCGTCTAGAAGTCTCTTTAATGGTCTTCCCTGTTCTTCTACCTGTCGGTTGTTTTTTCGTATTCTCGATAATATACAAGCCATTCTCTTTATTTGTTGCAACCAATCTCTTCTGTATTCCTGTATTCTGTTCAAAACTGGGGTTATATTTTCTCTTTGAATCTTTGTGCTTACCTTATAATCTGTCCCAGTGTATCTTGCTGTTTTCTCGTATATTTCATCTCTGCTGCTGTTATTCTTCTTGCGTCTCTTGCTTAATGGTCCAGTTTTCACTACCGTATAACAGAGCTGGAAGGGCTAGTGTGTTGTACAGTTTTAGCAAGTTAATTGCGATTTATTAAGAATACACAGGGAATACACTGTGCAATATATCGTCAAACGCAACGTAACAGTTAAAAATACATCACTTAACACATCACTACAAGCTTGTAAACAAAAAAATTACACTTTTTTTATTAAAATTTTCTACAAATCGCCCCTGTTCTGTAGACAGGGGCTAACTGCCTCTTTGAGCTATACTGAATTTTGTGCAACCAAACATTCAACTAATGTTCCTCTATGATATGCAACAAGATGACAAGTGCATCTTCAAGAATAACGCAGATGGGTAAGGAATATCCTGCCTCTTCAAGCATCTGTCAAATGTAAAATGAAGCCATATTCTTGATTCTCCTGTAAAACTGATGTTTTTTAAGTTGTCCCCATTATACAAAATACAGGCGAAATTTAATAAACACGTTTTCTCGGGAAAACGTTTAATTTAATTCTTCCATATGGGAAAGTGGAGCTCTTGCACTCATTTACAGCTTGGGGCCATGAAAGAAGCGCAAAATATTTTCTCAGAAAAATGCTCTTTGTACGAATAAAATGCACGTAATTGATTGCCATGCCGACCCTAGTTTACAAGAAGTGGAATTTTGTTACTATGTACATAAATTAAATATCAAACCCAGTGATGTGATGAACAGAAACAGCAAACATAGCGAGGCTACTGTGCTCACCTGTGAGGCTGCTCTGTTCACTTAACTTTAAGCCACAGCAGCAAAACCACTGCGGCAGGAAAACTTCTTTCTCAATACGGTCCAACACATACATCAGGATACCACGTTTCACTTTTCTGTCACCCAACCCACTCACCCTTCCGCACAGATTGGAGTGAATAGTACTTTAAGCTGTAGAATTCAAGCGGCATATTTTTGTCACTTCTTCGAGAAGGATTGAACAGACGTCCCTGACACCAGAAGCTCTGCATTATTTCCTTTTAGAAATGGATTTCGCATTGTGTGTCGTCCCATCTTCAGTCTCTGTTTAGCCAGCGATTCCTTAAATTCTGGGTGCGTAGTCAGGTGTTGCCCCTTTTGGAATTCTCCGAAGACCTTTGTTCTTCAGCTGTGTAACTATGGTGCTTGAAGCATTTCCCTGTTTCAGTTGTTTCTTGGTAACAAATGGTCATGCTTATGAACTGCACCACTGAAGGGGCAGTGCTTAAGTTCTAGTGTGTTATATGGGATATGATCATAAATGTCTGTAGATAGAATTCAGCTAAATTTTGTAGAAAGTAGCAAGTAGTTATGAAGTCAATAACACAACAATAGTTGTGTTATTGACTTCATACGTACTTGCTAATTTATACTACACAACGGGGATGGCACAATTCAGAGTTTGTAGAAAGTATTTGGGGGGCGGATATTTGTCTTTTGGAATAACAAAGAGTATATGTCTATGTATTCAGACTTTCTGACAGCAATGCCCACTCTTCAGTCCTTTTTCAAAGATAGGGAGAAAAGTTTTCAAAACAAATATCGCACCGTAGCAACACGAAGGCTGTTCATTATGTTTTTTAATGGCAATGGATTACGATTATCTTAATAAAGCCTCATGTTTGAACCGCTAGACTGGCTGACGTCAGGAGTATCACCAAGCCGAGTGCTCGTGGATCACTTCTACAGTTAGAGAGTACTGAGTGCTAGCAAAGGGTGCCGTTTTCTGTATGTAACAGCTGTAAGGTAAATGTGAGGTAAAGATCACCCTACAGCAGACCATATGAAGGCCGAGGGAGAGTATAAATAGAAATTTACTCTTTCTTTAACCTCGTTGCTACATGGGGTGGGTTATCAACGCTACGCCCCAGCCGCATTACCTTCGGAAAAGACCCGGGATCCATTGTACAGGAGGCCGTGTGGGTCCCAGAGCCGGTATGGACGGGTGCGGAAAATCTGGGCCTGACTGGGATTCGACACCCGGGCCGTCCAGCCCGTAGTCAGTAGCTATACCGACTGAGCTTTCCCGGTCCACACGCAACACCTATAGAACGTGAAAAGAAGGAGGAAAGAAAGGTGTACATTCATTTACGTCTTTCTGCAGTTTACGACTGTCACTGACCCATTCTGCATGAAACTCACTCTTGGTGGACAACGTTATGTAAATAATCCGACAAACGTTTTGTCCGTTGATATTTGGTCACGGACGGACCGACCGGATCTCCACGTAATGGTTTATTCCTTTAATTCGCAAAGCTTGCCTAAAACTGGTAAACACAACTGTTCGACATAATTTTTTGTGTATGTCCTTTAAAATGAAATATATTCCAACTAACTACAGTACAGCGCGGTGCAATGTCTTGACCTTCATAGCTTTCATCACAATTGCAAAATCATTTCCATCTCCCGTAACATCTTAATATTTACACGTAACTGAAGTTTGCTCGCGAATATTAAGACTTCTAGACCTACTAATTTTTGTTGCCATAGTAAAATATCTTTGCAAAGAAGGTAATGAGCACGGTCATCTCCTAGCTGTCTAGCAGCACAGCTCTGCACACCGGTACGGAAACAGCTCTGGGGACCACACTCCCATCAACTCCCCGGCCACACTTAAAGCCAAGTTTACTGATTCCATTAAACTGTCCTACTGTGACCCTTTCTTTAACGCACTTTTTCGCTGATTAGTCATCCGTCGAAGAGTTAAACTTCCTACAGGGCGGAAATAAAAACACAAAATACATAACAAAAACTAGGGCAAATAATGTAATTAACAACATTTTACACACCGTTCTACAGATACCCACAGTTAAAGCAGCAATAACTAACTTCAGCACCAAATACCGAGAGAAGCTAATCACATATCCCAACGAACTCATACCCTCCCTACTAGACGAAGAAGAACCAAGAAGATTAAAACATTTCAAACCAACTGAACTAACCATAAGATTCTCATAAGCACCGTACACAGGTACGAGAATATCTGATGTGAGGATATTCAATGGAATATTACTCCACAGGTCATGTGATATCAGCGTAGGATATAAAGTTAAGAGTATTTATAGTCTGTAATAGACTGGTGGTACAATAAAGGAGACAACAAAAAATTAATGTAGTACCTCGAACGCAGCGGCACATTCTGGATATCATGTAGTTCTCAGAAAATACGAATTAAATCTCTACCCTTACTGCCGTGTAAACAACCCACCCCTGGAACCCGTCTATAGAATACATACTGAGTTGCTGAAGGTCTCCCGTTCCAACTCATTCATGTACTCTTTCCCGTTTTCGCCTACACCCCTCAAGTGGTCACTTCCCTTCAGGTTTACCGACTACAATTCTGAGAGCATAGCCCATCTCATCTCATTTGCACATGCAACTAGTCCAGTCCATCTTAATTTGACTACCTTAATAGAACTGCTTCTTGGAAAAGGGTAAATGATGAAGGTCGTCACGCAAATTTCTCCATAACGTGTAACTTCCTATTTCTCTTTTTTAAATACATCTCTAAAAAAAAAAAAAGAAAACTACACGGAAGGCAAAACATTACAGATGTCCCTAATCTCGTATTTAAAATGAGGTGACAGTCTTCCTTCACGCTTTGGCCACTTTGTTTACATGGGGGAAGACCCGTGTAGTTACTGGAAAGAAAATATACCAGACATTTGTTTTCTCAAAGAAACTTGGCAAGAGCAAACGAAGGCTGGGAGGAATAAATTTCTTCTCAGATGGGTTGGGAATCGAGTCTGTCTAATCCAAGTCGAATCGGTGCAGTTTGATCTTTCGGGATCCATTACCATTGTGGAAAGCGTTGTGTTGAAACTGCACTACAATACGTTGGGTGAAGTCCGAAAAGGGGATCAGCCAGTGAAAGTGAGGACACAGCAAAGTTCCCGCGGGTAGTGTGAACAATTCTGCGGAGGATGACAGCCATTGTGCATCGCCCTCTCCCTCTACGACCCATTCACAGGACTACCGAACACAACGACCACCTGACCGTCCGACAGTCTACCCATTTCCGTTAACGCATTAAGGCGAGGGAGCCGAACAGGCCATCTGACCGGTCGTCAAATCTCCCGCATCCACACAACACGCACGTAGTGGAACAAAACACGGCACTAAAGTGTCAACACACCACAGTCCACCTTACGAAGCTCACAGTCTAAGAAGTTTGTTTTTGTCTTCGCAAGCGGCCACCACTAGCTCCTATCCTGAGCCAGGTAATTCCAGTTTAAACATTCACAACCAATTTAGTTATGACTCATTTTAATACTATCCTGTACTGTAAGCATAGTCTTGCATGTCTTTTCCCTTCGCGTTTTTGACTAAAGTTTGTATGCATTCTGATCATCTCATACATGCATGCTCCATTCCCATCCCAATTCGTCCCCCATAATTTTATAGCCCTAATACCTGGTAATGATTAAAAGATAACGAAGCTCTTCATTATGCTCAATCCTTCTCTTCTTTCTTCTCGCTTGGGCCCAAATACTACTCTTTGTGCAAAGAGAGTTAGGAAAGCGAACACAGTGCACATGGTCATAGAACACTGCATGTTAGGTAAGAATATATTGCCCAGCATTTCACAGAGTGAAGCGATGTAAGATACTGAAGATAAATTCACAAAAGGGCCGTAAGTTCCGTTAAGTTTCTCATGAACAGTGCTAACCGGCATTCTTAACAAGCGAATCCCACGTCTTGCAGAAAATAAATGGCTGGACACTTTCTTACAAATGTTGTAAAGAACCTCACTTAATTGCACCTGCCTGACCCCCGCAGGTCACGTAGGCTATGTTTGGGTTATTTTCCACCATTCGTTGCGCCCCTTATTTCATGCACTTGATGTTATTAAGACATTTTTGTAATTTAATAAAAGTATAGCCTATAAGTTCAGTTCATATTATATTAATAATATTTAATGACAGCTTAGTGTATTTACACCAGCAATATCTAGATTGCTACCCTGCGTATTTACATTAACAACAATTAATATACAAATTTGTGTAATTAATTAACTAAAGATATGAATGACAACATTTTCTCCATATTAATCGCCCCGGTAAATTCTGCTTAAATATTACAGAGACGATGAAGTCAGGAAGGTTAAAGGGGCTGGATCAGTAACAAGACTGATGGTGATGAGAAATGAGCAAAATATAATGGTGGAAGAACTCGAAGGTATAAAACCAATTCGGAAAAGCAGGCGAAGAAGGAGAGACAAGAGTGAAGTGGACCTTAAAGGCATAGGGTGTCTTCATGCTTCTCAGGACCGTCAAGTGGTGGGCGCTTAAGAATAAGGTGATAAGCACGAGGTTCCACACGAGTCAGGAAAACATCTGTGAATTATTACTTGCCTGCCTTTATTTCTGAGAAATTTAACACAGGCTTCCTCATAATCCAGGAAAGCAATTAGAGTCGTTAAGTTAAATTTCCTCTGCTTCTCAAGTAGCTGATTAATAATGCAGGCACAATCCGTACGTGACCCCGTTTCCTAAATCCCTTCTGCACCTCATCTATCACAGTCTCAGAACTATGTTTTTAAGAAATTATTGGGTATAATGTTTATAATAAGGATGGTCTCAAATGTTCCGGCATTTTATGTGCCACTTCGACAATGCAAATATTGTTTATGAATACGTTTGTGACTAAGAATGTTATTTAATGATATTAACTGAAAAAATAGTGTTATTTTTTTCATATTCAAGTACAGCTATTTGGTGTACTAAGGTGAACTCTGTATGTCTGGGGAGAAATGATGTGGAGTGAACTGACGTGATTTAGGTAAAGTGAGTTACGGTGAAGTTCTTGGGGATAAAAGTGCCATGTTGTACAATAGGGTGACCTTAAACTGAGGGTACTTGCTCATATTGTGACTATTTCATTTGGGTATATCTTGTACTGTGTTTCTTTTAACGTGTTTTGTAAAGTGTGGGTGTGTGTATGTGTGGGTGTTCTGGTAATATATTTACTTGTATTTACTGTTTTGTATTGTTTTACTATGTTTTTTGCATTGTTTCCCTTATATATATTCTTATTTGTTTTGTCGGTACTGGTGTAAGGACTACTGCCACCGAGTGACAATTCAATCGTACTCGTAGTTAGTAGTAGTAGTAGTAGTAGTAGTAGTAGCAGCAGCAGCAGCAGCAAGAGCAATAATAATAATAATAATATATTTCTGACCTCTGAAACGAATTACAACTTAAAAAATTAGAAGTAATGGGAAATTAGTTTCCGTTTTAAGTGTTTTCGCCTTAAGAGCAGTTTTCGAGGAATGAATTAAGCTCGTAAACCGAGCGATTATTTTCATGGTTTGACAGCCCTAGTGGGCCTAGGCATCCTTATTTTTTAGGTTTCGAGATCACACTCAAACACACCACACTCAGTAGGAATCCTCTAGACGTGTCATCAGTCCGTCGCAGAGACCCCTACCACACAACACACAACACTCACAGGAGACAGACAGCCATGTGCCGCTGGGGATTCGAACCCGCAATCCCAGCAAGCGAGCGGCTGCAGACCCACGCCTTAGACTGCACTGCCACGGGGATCCGCATATATGGAAAGGTTAAAGTAATGCATTAAATGTGTAACCCGCAAACTGTTCAGACACTTATGCAGTAGAACTTGTTGAAATGCAGAAACAGATGGCGTTCAGCTCCTGGAACAAGTTGACGCGTTTGTAATAATCACATTTGTGTCCAACACGCCGTGCACTCACATTTATTACACTAGAGTCCTTATTAGTTTGACGCCACATGGTTCAACATAACTAACCAATTAGGACGCAAGGAATAACAGTAACTGACAGAAGAGATTCTCATGAATCCTTGTTCAGTATTTCTAAATTAAAACCCCAGCTAATGATTTGGTAAACACTTAATTGGGTTACATCGTTGTGTATGACTCAAAACACTTCAAAATTCATTTGAAATCGTAAATTAACATTTATATGGAATTACACCACGTATGTGGACTATATTTCCATGGAGAATTACAGTATGGCCACCAAATGATACAAACTGGCAATTTGTAGCTGTTTAGCTTACTGTGGGCTTTCACAAATTATGCTGCAACGCACCGGTAACGTGAAATCCACCATTTACAGTCATACCGATCTGAAAGTATCCCATTCTGCACTTTCTGTGCCTGCAGATTATTGTGAACACTCCCCCAGTTGTTTAACCATATGTTTTCTACAATGTAAATGTACGGCATCGACTAATACAGTGGAAGAATGCATAAGAAAGCGATCGTGGACTATCGTTAAGTTATTCTCCCTGTACTTGCTAGGAGATAACATAGAAAATACAAAAAAAAATCGTCGTAGCTGTTCGTTACAGAGTCGAGATTCGAACTTAGAACCTACACAATACCAAGCAAACGAATAACCGGCGAGGATCATCGCTGTAACAGCAGCAGCAAAAAAGTAGTAGTAGTAGTATTGTAGTAGTAACTAATATTATTCGGTCGACCAAACGCCGCATATCCACTGCAGAGTTAAGTACCTTCGTTCGGCCCGTAAGATTGATAGACAATACAAGCTGCGTTTGAAGCTTTGGGTTGTATTTTACAGAACTTCCTGAACGAACGGACAAACTAAACTACCAAAAAGCCCGATTCAGGATAGTCAATTCATCTTCGTTCCGTGAATATATGTAGAGACGTCTTATCATATTTACAGTATATCTAACGTCACATGATGTGATTGCAAGATAACAAAAACCAGTGGTTCTGGAAGTGTGCTCCGCGGATACCAAGGGATCTGCAACCCGTTCGTAGGGGATCCATGGATACATTTTTTTAATGACTACTTTGAAGTTTACTCATTTTTTAAATTCAAGGAATAATTTTTTAATATAACCTAGGAACTTCTTTAATTTGCAATATGTTAATTTCATATGATCATTATTAGAATATCTCATTAAGAAACTTCCTGTAACCTCGGAGCGAGTAACAATCATTTTAATTAAGGTTAAATCGTGCAATGCATTGCTATGTACGATACTGGTACGTACCAGTACCTATCTAAAATCAGATCGGAAATACAGATTTTAAATTTGGGGTACGTATTATCACAACACATTATATTTATGTAAGCCAAGTTGTGAGGATCCGTGGTTATTTTTCACAGCCAAAATGGGTCCGCGAGCAAACAGCTTAGACAACTCTGACAAGAATTAATTAAACAGAACTTGAGTGAGGTCGTGGATATTTTATTTGAAATTGCAAACAGAAGTTAAGGAATTCATTGACATGGTGTGGCCAGTGAAATTCGAAATGGGCGAATCCAAAATGTAACTCGAAACACGTTACCACTGAGCTAACCTGGTTGGTATGTCAGATTTCGAGATGTTGAGACCAGGCTGGAAGGTTACACATCCGTAAATTAATATAGCCTATTGACATATCTTTCGAAACACGAGGATTCATTTCCACACACACTGACCACAGCAGGTTCAATGCCGATAGATGATGAGGCAGTGTAGTTTGGTAGACAGGTTCAAACTCTTCAAAGGAACATGCTGCAGCCATTTTGAAGGTAAAGCACTCTTATACCCTGAAATCAGAGGCAGAATATTCATCCGAAATGTTGATATCCATTTACCAAACTACACAGCGTCACACCCAAGACAGGAAGCTATCTTTACAGCCAGGAACAACCACTGGAACCTCAAAGTCACATGCCACATAATTTCAACCGATCTGTCATGATTATCCTCAGCACCTACTGATTACACTTAGAATAATATTTTCAGTGCGTCGCATGAACAAGTTTTACGTCAATGTTTCAATTTGTTCGCAAACATTCAGGAGGGAAAGACACATGGATATGCTGTAAAACAAGCGATGTAACAGTTGTCTCTGTGTCTAACCATCATGCCCTGTACTCTATACATACGAAATGCATATAGACCTGTCCGGGATGGAGGTAACTGGTTAGCTTCACCTTCCGGCCATTGCGTTCCTAGTATGACTGCAATGTAGACTGGACATGATTACGACTGACCACTAACTTCGTTAAATAATGGCCAAAACACGACTCTGGACAGCCCAAGAACTTACGGTGGAAGTAAATACACCGCCTGCTTTAAAGTTTAGAAAGTATGCAGTCAACTGACAGCTGGTATGTATGTGGGGCTATTTATGTTTCGCGCACGGCTCCACGAACAAACAACGAAAATTTGCCAACTAATTCTATTAATCGATTGATCTTTAATAACAGAGACCTTTTACGGAGGGGTTTGACCTTATACCGAGGGTACTTGATAATATTGTGACTATTTCATTTGGTGTGTATCTTTCACTGCGGTTTTAACTTGTTTTGCAATGAGTGGGTGAGTGTATGTGGGGGTGTTTTGGTAATATGTGTACTTGTATTTACTGTGTTTTGCATTGCCTGTACTGTGTTTTTGTATTGTTTCGTTTATCTATATTTATTCTTATTTGTTTTGTCTGTACTAGCGTAAGGACTACTGCCAACGAGTGAGAACCCAACTGCAGCAAGTAATAATAATCATAATAATCATCATCATCATAATAATCATAATAGATGCAATGTTTTCTGTGTCGTAGAAACCGAAGTGTTTATATATACATATATATATATATATATATATATATATATATATATATATATATATACACACACACACACACACACACACACATACACACAGATAAAGGAATGCATCAGAAGGTTAAGAAAGACTACCAGCGGTCGGATGCCCCTCATATGCAGCATAGCAGTGCAGCATTGTAGCATGAGTACATTAAATTGGAACATGACCGGAGGATCAGGAAGAACCAGGCTTGGGCAACCATGCAGTAGTTTAAGCGGACAATTACCGTCAGAGACCCGAGTCCCATTGCTATGAATCCTACAGTACACAATGTTGACTGGAGTCAACTGACGTCACGTCGTGGAGGCGTGGAGCAACTGAAAATAATGCTCCATTCACAGCCGCGCAGTCTCAAGCACCTGTATAAAATTGTCTAAAACGCGAACACCTCTTCTCTGCACAGAGCATTAGTTCAGCAAGCACACAGACAGTTCAGCTAGAATGTGGAGGAGGGCATAAAGTTGTCTGAAGAACATTCTACATCCGGAATAAAGCAAGGAATACAATTCTGAATAGTTGATGTCAACCGTAGCTACGACGAACCAGCTGCAAGGTACGTTGATTACGAACAACCTGAACACAATCATTTACTACGTTTCCAGAATGTACAATTTTGCTCTTGATACAAATGAAAATTAAGACAGTCGTGCTTTTTCGAAAAGAAACTACCTACGTTCATCGGCAAGAATCGCTACACTTTTTTTTTTAAATTCCTTCCTCCGTTTAATTGTCTGCTCTCCTTTCATTCCTTTCATTCTCCTATCATTTCTGTTTCTATTTCCTAGTCACATTACTTCTTTTCTACGTAACATTTAGGCAATGAAACCGAACCCAAAGCAACAAAAAAAATTGCATCTGTACGAGGCAAGTTATGCTTAAACTCGTGACCAAACAAGGATGACGAGATGCATTCATGAAATAGCTAAATGTGGAGGACATTATCTCGAAATTAATGCACTTTGTTAAAAAAAAATTCTAATTTATAATGAATTCATTCCACGGTGGTTTCTCACAATTTACGGAACTCTTTTACGTGTTGTGGTGTTTTGTGCCGTCCGATTGAGATCCACACTTATTTACTGAGGGTTCCAAAAATAAATTATTACTGACCAGAAAGACATCACTGAGCTTTCAACAACAGAGAATTTATCCATATGCTTTACTTTATTTTTTTGGAAGTGTTGTAACTTATTTCCTTTTACGTACTTTGCAGATCTGTCAATTAATGTGACTCAGTAAAACGACCATTCAATGTTGTCGGCGCTCTTGGATGAAGATTTCTGTATCATGCAAGTGGGCGAGTTTTCCGGCATTTAATTTAGTTGTAGGTAATCAATGCTTATGAATAATAGATTTGAATCGGAGTGCAAATTAATAGCTGTGGGATGTGAAGAGAGGGTAAATGTGGGGACACATTGCTCCCACACCCTCTGCCCTCATGCCGATGAGTAATGACATACATACAAAGCGTACTGTTACAGTCCTTCGGGTGAATGCATAATCATATGCAGGGCACAATCTTCCCGTATATTAAGGAATATTATCATGCGACTTCCAACCCGCCTCCTAACCGATATGGTGTGGACACCTTATCGGTGTCTCGGTGCAGCCTCGCTGTCAACATTGGGCCAGATTGCACACTGCCTGGAAATCTGGTATGAAGTCAAATCGTCAACGTACTATCATATTCCGTATGAATAATGTTCATGCGTCAAAATTTACCAATATTTTTACCCCACGAAATGTGTTCTGCCAAACAAATTTAATAAGCAAGTAAACTCGACTTGTTCTCAAATCAATTCTTTTAAAAAAAATGGCTCGACGATGATGAAAAGCACGACAATGATTATAGTAATTTATAACGCATTTACAAATTCAATAAATATAACAATCTGACTGTATTTGGTTTCGATCATAAGAGTATCTGAATGGAGTCCAGCATTATAACCTGTAAGCTAAACTGCATTTTATTGCTGGCTTACAAATTCAGTTCAATTATTTAAATGGGACAATAAAAACGCAGGATTTCCAGGACAGGAGGACTCCACGGTTGGAATATGAGTTTCATGCTTATACTCGGACTTCCTTGTTGACACTGTAATTAATTCCGTAAATGGGGAATTTAAAAATACCGTACGTTTGGACATGAGAGTGAATCCTGTAATTTAAAATTACAGGATTCACTCTCTCAACTTTTGAATATTTGGGGCAGACAAAGTCGACCCACCCAAGCATCACAATTGCGACAGTTACTTCGAGTAACATTTTTTAAAATTATTTATGCCTATATATGTTTATGGTTCCGTGCATCTCTGATCTATATCAACAGTTGTCCAAAGAGATGCAACATAAAGCAGTCTATTTATTATTCTGCAAGTTCACTCTACATGTTTCGGGTGTCAACCACACCCATCATCAGGAGTACACAAACCTGTAACTACAGTAGCTGCACAAAAATATGACCAGTACCGGAGGCTGTAGTTACAGTTTTGTGTACTCCCGATGATGGGTGTTCTTGACACCCGAAACATGTAGAGTGTACTTGCAGAATAATAGACTGCTTTGTGTTGCATCTCGTTGGATAACTATTGATATTAATATCGTGTAACGTTTCTTAGCTTTATTGCAAAGGAGTTCACTTAAGAAGCAACTGTAATATTCTATACATATTAAATGTTTATATTAAAGCATTGGCAACATAACAGTAGTTAGAAGTAAGAGTTTCTGATTTTCTCTTACCACATTTCCATCAACAGAAGAAAACTCAATCCAAATTCATGAACCTCTCATGTTGTTGCCTTCTGTCGAAGCATAAGCCTATCCCGTGAATAATAATAATAATAATAATAAGAAGAAGAAGAAGAAAGAAAGAAAGGAAAAGTAAAAAGGAGAATGAGGAGGAGGAGCTGAAGAAGAAGAAGAAGAAGATGATGATGATGATGATAGACTAATCTCCTTTTGTTATGAGTTTAGAAGTACGCAATATTTATTCACGTGATTCACCGTGCATAGGTACTGAAATATTAAGCCAAGGGACGAACTTTAAAAAAAAAATGTATGCATTCGGTTGAAATTCAGCGTAAGCACACAGGCATTAAGGCATTGCTGCACACAACTTCCACTTCCGTAGCATTGATGTGACGATAGACGACAGACATTGTTTGAACACCTCTACTGTACTTGCCCCAGAGTGAGTTCCATCCCTTGAACGAACCACTCTGAATGGAATACTGGGGTCTGCAGCCAAACACACACAAAACATGGAACTGTTGAGTTTCGACGTGAGGTGAACTAAACATGTATTTTATTACAAACCTCTCCCTTAATCGCTTCTTTCCTCCAGTTAAGCTGAAAATACAATACAAGGGAACGGAAGTGTGGATTTTGCCTTGTTCACTTTCTTCCATTCACAGATTGACAGATGTAAAATTTGAACGTATAAGCCACATAAAGAAGGCAGTTTCGGCTTTCAATACCTCACTCCGCGCAGAGGCTGGGTCACGAACAAAACAAGAATGGACTGATGGTTTCTTTTATTTCGCTACCCTACCTGAATCAATGAGTTCGCAGTAACGTTTTCACTCCTACATTCCATTTTTTTTTTGTCAAGGAAATATTCAGTAACGTGTAACAATAAACCTAGATTCAATCACAGAGTGAAGGTTTTTCATCCTCTTTCAAAAGTAATCCCATTAAATTATATCTTTGAAATATATCTCTCACAACAATGAAGATCTGTTAGAAAGGAATCTTAACTAACGGACTGAACTAACCTTCGTGCTTAGAAAGACAACAGGGTGAACACGACTGTCGTGCAATGGAGAGTCCAACCTTGTAATTTTGGTACTAAATTAATTTGACACGAGATTTGGGGGGTGTAAGAACAATCTAAATTTCAGAACTGTTTTCGTCACTGACTTTATGGATTTACAGTAAGGTTGCCATCGATGAACCTGAGCAAGCGGTGGACCACCGCGATATTTCAGATACTGTTGATATCACACGCGCGTTCACAGTTGCCGGAGTAGCAACTAGTGACTAGTGACCTGTCACACACAATGTTGTCTTTTTTTTTTTTTAGTTTGGTACGTCAATAAGGGCACTGAGCAAATATGCTACGAAACGTTTTGACCTTTCTGTTTTTATTTGTGGCTTTTGCAGCTATGTTTGTTTATCATCACAAAAAAATAAAAACACTCGTTTTACACACTACGTAAAAGTCTGCTCTCTACTGTAAAATTTATCATACCGAACTTTCTTCGGTTTCAGATTTCGTTGAACTTCAAAGCTTTGAAAACAAAATATAGCGGAGCTGGTATCGATGAACCACCACGGGGCTCCGCGAAAGGACCGCTGGACCATTCGCGAAACCATGCATTCTGTTACAGATTGCCAGGACTGTACAACTCTTCCGGCTGTTATTTAAACGTCACTGATTTTACGCCAGTGTTTAAGTATAATTCTGCAATTTCGTACAACTAGCACGAAATTTCAAGTGAAATTCTTTCAGTCGTGCGAGCCTATTGAGGAATTTTCAGCTTGTATTTTAAGAAGTCGATAGTCGTTAAATAAGGAAGTGAAGTGTGGGTAAAATAAAGTTCACCCTATATAAAGGCACAGAGGGGGGCCGGAGGTACATCTCTCCTCTTTAGCCACGGCGCTAGGTGGGGTGGATGGTCAACGTCACGACCCGGCCGCTATACCCCCAGGAATGACCCGGTACCTATTGCATAGGAGTCTGGGTGGGCCCCAGGGCCGATCTGGACAGGTGCGACGAATCTCGCCTACACCGGAATTCGATCCCCGGACCGTCCAGCCCATAGCGAGTCGTCATATCTACGCCAAATCGGCCTGAAAATACTTTTCAGCATTATTGATTTCATAAGTAAGTTTTTGCATTGATATCTACAGGTGTTGCGAGCTTCTTCGTAAATTACGCCCTAATGATTTAACATTTTTTTTACGAAACCCCACTTACGAGGTCTGTTAGAAAAGTATCCGACCGTATTTTTTTATGCGAACACCTGATGGATTATAATCTAGCGCGCTTGCATGAGCCGACCTTGAACCTTAGTGCGCATGCGTGAATTTTTT
>Ga0123352_10009661_pt1 | contig 15106 bp, 13 predicted proteins | sample TergutLab28metaG_FD_89700 | JGI IMG/M metagenome (GOLD analysis project Ga0123352, IMG submission 89700) | Labiotermes labralis P1 segment gut microbial communities from Petit-Saut dam, French Guiana - Lab288 P1 | ecosystem: Host-associated > Arthropoda: Insects > Digestive system > Gut ... | reverse complement strand
TTTTTTTTTTTTTGTTGTGTTTTTTTTTTTTATTTAAAAAAGTATTTGTAGTTTGGTTATTTCGTGGTAAGGAATGCCTTCTGCTTTTGCACTCTAGTTGGCGAGAATCAATTTTTGGGGGGGGGGGGGGTTTCTGTGGCAGCTGAGTATATAATTAATTGGAACCAGAAATTTAATTGAAGTTCATTGCCAGAATTGTTTTTAAATTGGTCCATGTAAATTAAGTAGTGTTTGCAATTTAAGTGGCTACACTCCCAATACGCGCGCGCGAGCACACACACACACACACCATCTCCTGTCAACCGCTTTACGCTACTAAACGCACCGGTCAATCATGCAGTAACAAAAATGGTAGACCTAACTGTGTTAGAGAGCAGACACACACTGTGTGTAACAGAGATGTGTGTGTTGCATAAGTACAGAGCAGATCAACTGGACCGGCAACGCTTTTGACTCGTATTCCGGGTGTGAAGGGTTCGAATCTTGTTCGGTGCACAGACTGAAGCTTCTCGTTATTTACCGCAGTAAATGCTCCAATGGTTCTGCAAACCACGTCACCGACCGCTTCTTTCCGCGTCTCTTGCAATTCGTTACACACTGTACCGTTCGACGATCCACGTGCGTACTGACGGTGTGTCTTGAAATACACCACGTGTGAATAAAATATGCATTTATACAGGCTACACAGGTTGCCGTTTAGCTGTGTGAAACTTTAATTTCGCTGTAAATAAAGTTAAAGTGATTGTAACAAAGTCAGTTACGTGACAGATCAATGGTCTAATCTATAAATCATGAATCTTGCACGTCGCACAGCCGTTGTGAGTGGATCGTTCTATTTAACATCAACTATCCATTAGCTTCGTGGCAGAATATTTTATTTCCTAACTGCCACACTTCCGACTGAGATTGATGGTGGTCATGGAACGTGTTAACTCTGCGTATGAACTAGTGACAGTACATAATTCCGTGGCTGAATGTTTAAAATCAGTGTTTCGTGTATGGTAGCCCCAGTTTCGTTGTCGGTTCGAAAGCCGTTTATCTTGTCTGAGATTTTTTTCGTGTCTTCTTTCAGTTTCTACAGGCATATTCGTGAATCAAACCATAAAATAGTCGATGGCTGCTTACTTGCACGTCTTCCCCAATTAGCATTTTACTTCAATGCGTAATTCAACCGCTCCATGAACTATACATTCGAGTTATCAAAGTAAAACTGATAAATCATTAATTCACAAGGATGGAAAACTGGTGCAGAGGTACAGCCGGAAGTACTATGTTATGAACATATCCGAAAGAACAAACATTTTTTTGGCCAGAATCGGAACTGTTCTTTCCACACAACCTGTTACTGTCAACATTCTGGTAAACGGGCCAGGTTATAAATACTTTGGGGGTACATCATAGCTTTAATAGGCAGCTTAACGACAGAAACATCTTATGTGTTCATCGAAACTTCCGGTGAGTCGAATTTGTTTCCCGTAATTTCAACAAATTGCTGAGAACTTCACGAGAGCTGTACTGTGTTCGTGACTGTAATATTGTCACGCTATGAGGTACTGGGAAGGACCTGTCATATAAGAGGTTTTGTTTTGCGTAATCACGTGCGAAAGCAAGAATTTTATGTTATTTCTGTTAATTTCTTTATAATATTCGGTAATTGTTTATCTACAGAGTTGTCACATTTAGTGCTGTTTTGAAATTGTTACTCCATTCATTTTAATCAACTGATTTTTTATTACTAAACCGAGTTCAGTGTGATTAAAGACTAATACTCTTGTGTATGTTGGCGGATCCCAGTGGTCGCGCAGTCTAAGGTGTGGGTCTGCTGCCGCTGGCTTGCTGGGATAGCAGTTTCGAATTCTGCCGGGTGTTGGGTGTTGTCAGGTAGAGGTGTATGCGACGAGCCGATCGCTCGTCCAGAGGAGTCCTACCGAATATGGCGTGTCTGAGTGTGATCTCAAAAACTCGACCTTTAGGAGGCCTGGGCCCACGAGGGGTGTCGAGCCATGGAAAAACCCGCGCGTATTTTGTGTTCATTTAGCTTGTTTAGTAAAATAAGTTGGAGTTAAATTTCAGAACATTTCACTCGTCATCTCCTTTCGATGTGTACAATTATATCTCCTGCAACAGAACTATAAATATCACAATGTGTTGGTTATGTTATGTAATTAGAAACAACACGCAACACCTGCTGCAGACTCAGAACCTTTCTATAACACTACGGTGTATTGGGCAAGTAATGTATATCTTACATAACCCGACCCGGTCCTTTCTGCAGACACGCAGCAAATATCAGTTTCTAAAATATACAAGATTCTAATTATCTAATCGTAAGTAAGCAGTGAAATATGCATCTATATATAACGTTCTAATTACGAAATAATTCAGATATGAACCACAGATTCTAATGAAACGTTTTTCTTGTTCATTTATAATCCCATCGTTTTCCATCAAATTGTGGCAGTTTAGATCCTGAGTTGTCAGTTTTTACATTAAGATGTGCCTGTCGGACAGTTACATCATCGGCAGCGTCGAGTGTTGTATCTTGTAAATGTAGTATGTTCAGGATTTTCTTTTACCACTTGCTGTGGCAGTAGCTAATCGCTGGCCTCGTGGAAGGGGGCTGTAGTGAGAATGTATCGGCACCATTCAGGAAGGACAGAATGTTTTTAACGGTAGGCGAAGAGTATTCCCAATTTGAAACAATTTGATCTATTTTATACCTCTTAGAGGCATTACAGTACTTTCACAGTCCTAAACATTGAGTCTTAAGTTGTAATGTTCATTGCCCACTATTTGTAATACAAAAACAGAACCATTTTACTATCATTCTTCTGCCATCAAGCATTAATGCAGTATATCAGAATTTCTCGCCGCCACGGTAATGTCGGAAGTATGTTGAAAAAATACTGGCAACTCTCTAGTGACGTAAGGACCTACGTCACCTTCCGATCACTTCGCATCCTGTTAAGATGTTCTAGATGGTTTCACTCCTGGCATAAGTTTGGGTGTAGTGACATTCATTTTATGTGGCCCTTTTAACAAATACATAATTTGTGTTAATAATTAGCTTACTAGTTTCTGCCTGCGTCGCATCGCGCTGTTTAGTTTGCGACCGGTCGAGTGGTGACGAAGACTGTTTTTAGGGTTGGTCGCTGCATCAGTCAGAAATGGGGAGAATGACCCGGGTTACAGACCACACGTTCTGGGAAGGTGGGTGTCTTGGCAGCATGAATTATTTTATAATTATCGCGCGTGCATTGCAATTGCAAATGTTAGTGTGGGTTATTAAAGACGCCATTTCGATTCTAATACCATACAAAATGCCTTATTTTTTGTTGCTTATTAAACGACGCTGTCAACAGCTTGTAATGATAGCGTCGAATAATATGATGATTAGTGAACAGCGAATTGTGAGGTGTGTAGATGGAAGCGGTTGTGACTCCGTTTTCAAATTACCCTGACATTTGTCGGGAGGGACAGAGGAAATCCACATAAACGTCAGAAGAGTCGGTGTCCCGGTCGAGTTTTCAGAGAGACAAGGCGCCTGTCTGGGAGGTGGAGTGGCTCAGTCGGTATAGTGAATGGACGGGTGAGATATCCGGTTTCGATTGCCTGCAGGAACAGCAGGCTTTTGTTTTCTGCGAAACATCCAGAGCGACCAGGGGGCACACAGTCTTCTATTAATTAGGCGCCGGGAGCTCTTTTTCCTGTGGTCGACCGGCCGTGGCGTGAAGTTTGCCACTTTCCTCCATCTAGTGCTGAGGTTAAGACTGCATGGACCCACACCTCCACTCATGTGACATCGTGGCGTGGTGCTTAATTTAGCACACGAATGGCGTTTAGGGTACCAGCCTACGGAAGATTCCCCTTTTTGGGCACGTTAGCAAAATTGCGAAAAGCAACTGTTAGCGTCGTCAAATCTGTCCGTACGTCCGCGTGGAACATATGGGATCCCACTGGACGTATTGTCGTGAAATTAAATATTGGATTATTTGTCGAAATTCTGTCGAGAAAATTCAAGTTTCATTAAAATCTGGCATGAATAACGGGTACGTGACGCGAAGACTTAAGTATATTTATGATAGTCTTCTGCTGGATTCTTCGTAAAATGAGAACCACTTTAGACAAAAGTTGTAGAAAAGATGAAAACATATTTTATGTTTTTGTTTTCGAAACTCTAGCCTTTTATGAGATAATGTGGAAAAATATTGTAGAGCCGGACAGGCCACGTATGATGACATAGATAACTAAAGCAAGAATAAGGACACACACACAAGATATTTCCACTGCAACAATGATTACACGAACGCGCCTCAGTGTTACCTTATAGCAATAATTCCTCTCTTTTTACTGGTTCTGTATGACGTCAGATTTCCCACTGGTCTGTTGCACTGTATAGCCCAGTTCCACTGCTTCATATGGTCGTAATAGCTTTTCACCTTAAACCGACAAGTTCGTGTAACGTCATTATTATTGCACTGCTTCGTTAAGACCATATTTGTTGCTGTTGTTCAGTGGTGAACGGGAAGGAAGTCGTAGGCCCTGTCACATACTTGTTCTTTCTGTGCATTTAGTATTTCTGTCAACACGCCAGTAGACCTACATGTAAGTGCAACCTGTTGCAAATATCTGGGACATTCAACCGTAAATTGAGCCCAGCAGTGATGGATTGTAGTTCTGTTACTAGACGTTACGCGTTAGGACGTTTCGAGCAGCAAGGACGTGAAGAGGAAGAAACGAAGGCGTAAGAGGGAGAAGGCAAGGAAAGACGATGGTGATGATTAGAAAGGAGGAATGGCGAAAGAAGGGTAGAAATAAAGTAATTAAGGGAAGAAATACTGAAAGAAGGAAGGAAGAAGAAGGAAGAGAAAGTACAGATGTTTACATAGGGACGGGAGAGTGAGAAAATAGTTATAATAATAAATAAGGCCAGGTAAGGCAAAGGAATGGAATACGCAATGCAGGGCGAGAATGCTGTTGAATATATTTGCAGTCCGGGGGGCTTGTGAAACTTCATGTGCTGTTGGACGGCTACATGCATACGGGAAATTGGAATGGTAAGTGGGGAGGAAAGGGGGAATAATGCAGGTTGAAGGGAAAGTAAAGACCTAAAGAAATGGAGAAAGAAAACAAGTGAGATATAGAAACGCATGGAAAGCGAAAATAGTATGGGAATTCAGGTGTGCATGGTATGACAGGGAGGCAATAAATGAATACAGTGCAGCCTCGGTTCTCGGAGGTTCCGTTTAACCCGGACCGGTGCCATTTATTCAGCGTCGTTTCTGTGCTGGACACAGAATTCTATAGAAATGCATATCTCTGTGTGCACACGGATTTGAATTGTTGACAGTGTAACCTACCAGTGTATGTTCAGCTATTATCGTACTGCTGCATTGTTGTGTACATTGATATGCCAACACAGTGTTATATACACAGTAGGTATTAATGAAATATATCACATGTACGTAATTATATGTTCTGAACTGTGATCCTTGTAGTCCGAACTATTCGGTAACTCGAGGGAACCTTGGTCCTGTTTACCTCGAACTGTAGAGATTCTGCTGTGAATAAATCTGAGAACCCTTCAAATTCGTTGTACTATTACCTGAACTTTTGACACCCTTCGCAGAAAGTGCGAATCTTTCTCCCCATCAGTCGGCAAGAGCGCAGTTCCTATCTACTGTATGTTCTGTTTACCCACTGCTGTTCTACAGCTGAAGTTTATTACACTTTTCAGCAGAAAGGCAAACTCCAAGTGTCATATGAACTCATGCCGAAAGATCAATACACTAGAAATCATACTGCCTCACGTCGGTTGGAACTCAGATCGTGTAGGATTCCTGTGTTTTCATTCAGGGGCTAGATTTAATATGATGCTTTGGATTCGTTTTTTGTGCCACATAAAATACGTGACACTGAAGAATCCTCTATGTCCCGCGGTTTTATAGATTCACGTAACGATTTTTTTTTGTTCTGGTGCGTGATTCAAAAACAATTTTGACTTCTGTATTTTCCGACAGATTAACAGAACATTCGATATCTGTGTCGTGCACACACACACACACACACACACCACACACATACACACACACATACACACACACATACATACACATACACACACGCACACACGCACGCACAACAGAACTTGGCTACACATTATGCAGCCTCATGGGTCAGGGCCATTGATATGCTAATAGTAGAGAAGCTCCACAAATGCTCCTCTTTCATACTTGAAGTTTTACTAGAAGGGACGGCCGAAGCCCTGTATATCTATAATTTCTGATTCAATAACTCATATTTACGCGGCGCTGTTTATTTGTTTGCTTATTTAGACTATTTATGGTTCATTTAACGGTACTCTGCGATGTTACGGTTACAGGTACACAGTAAAAGTTGCGATAACTGGCAATGGAAGAAAACCCTGTTAGCCGGAAATTGACAAAGAGCCCCGTCACATTTCACTGCTCCATCAACCAGCAGTTTCCAGCGCCCATTTCGAGAGTTCGGCCGTAATTATCGGTGTCTTTTTCGTTTCTTTTAAGATTATGTGTACGTCGTGTCACTTAAGTAGTGTTGGAAGGGCAGTGTAGCGTGCAGGGGAGTGGAGGATGAGGGCAGGTTATCAATAGATAAACGGTTAATTCTGCCCATGAGGTTGCCAGGTACAGTTAAGATCCATGTTAGGTGTGACGTCCTAATATCAGGAAAAGTGCGATATCCGGCATCCCTTTGGTCCCGGAGGTGCCGGATATCGTAAAATTTACTACGTACATGACCATGTGTGTGTATATAACTGTAGGGCGTTTAATGGTGGGATTACAACAATGAAATAACAAGAAATAATCGTGGCTACGTAGAGATAGTGTCTCGGCATTTTCCTGGACGAAATGTAGAAAGCCATGAATAGCCTGAGACATGATAAGTGACGTCCAGGCTGACATTGGAACTGGACATCTGTCGAACAAAAGGGAACCTGAACCAACTTGCTCTGTGGCACGTTGTAGCTAAATAGACATAGAAACCAGCATTTTGCCAGACGCCCCTATACAAATAAAGACTACACTGACATTTAGACACTCGACACAGATAAATGTGGACATCGATACGTGCCCCGAAATAGAATCGAGTCCCCAAGCTTGCTTTGCTATTCTGTTGATCCAAACTCATAAACACCTTACGTTAGACCGAACCGCCACTGATACCGGTTGTTTCTGAATTCGGTGATGTACTGACCGCATCTCTTCCAAGTTAAAAACGCACATCTACAGGAACGCGTACTGTAGTTTCAGTTCTGTGGGGTTCTGACGATGACATGCCACGTTTAGAAGCACCGAGCTTCAGGGCTTTGTCCGTAATCCAGTGATTCTAAACGCACTTAGAACCTGTTCATGATCTTGCACTATTTCAAATATCTGTGCAAAATTGGATGATTATGATTCCAGTTTTAGTATAACGATGAAGCTATAATTTTCGCAAATAAACATGTCTAGACAGGGTAATTTTTTTTTTCATGTGGCGCTGCGGCCCAACGCGGGCCATGGCCTCCTCATTCTTGAGGTTTCTAGATCACACACAACGATGCTTCACAGTCGGTAGGACTCCTCTGGACGAGTGAACAGATCGTCGCAGAGACCTCTACCTGACAACACACAACACTCACAACAGACATCCATGCCCCCGGTGGGATTTGAGCCCACGATCTCAGCAGGCGAACGGCCGCAGAACTACGCCTTAGAACGCGCGGCCACTGGGACCGGCAGACGAGTTAATAGGACCGATAATAAAATTATAGGCTATTAGTTATGTAGCTAGTTATAACGTAGTCGACATGGTGACTGGGTGGGCTGCAGGCTGGGCGAGGGAAAATTCCAGACCGGCTCTGGGGCCCTCCCAACCTCCTGTTCTGTCGTTACCTGGGGGAGGGGGTAAAGCGGCCGGATCGTGAAGCTGACCGCCCACATGTAGTTCCGTTTTAGGAGTGCGTGAAGCTACAATATATCTCCACACACCAAACATGCATTAGTGGCATACAAAGGGACACGTTTAATTTTATCTTTATGAAGTTTATTGGACCGTGCATCATCTTGATAGTTATATAAAGAGATACAAACTTGATGTCACTTGCTTTTTTATTTCATTATTTAATGCTCAACATGTTTCGGATGTTAATACATCCATCTTCAGGAGCTTGCGACTTATTTGTTGAGTTATTTCATGTGTTGTATTGCTCTGGTTCGATGCGTGTTGGTGTTACGTTGTGGTTTGGCTGGGGTGGTGTGGTATCCGTATGCAGGCTGAAACAGTGCTTCAGCCTGCATACGGCTGAAGCACTGAATACAACCAAAGCTGAATACAACCCATGAAATAACTCAACAAATAAGTCGCAAGCTCCTGAGGATGGATGTATTAACATCCGAAACATGTTGAGCATTAAATAATGAAATAATAGAGCAAGTGACATCACGTTGGTCTCTCTTTATTCATTTATCTTTATTATTTTTAATGTGGAACTGCAGCGCTGTTTTGTCTGTCTGAGAATCAAACAATGCAGGGAATGTACGTATAACGTAATATTGAGGCGCGTTAGTGCAACCATTGTTGCAGTGGTTATTACACAGCCTGAGTGCGTATATTTGTAGCCTTAGGTATCCAGCATGCAATGCGCATGCGCCATTTTGTCATCTGTGGCCTGCCACGCTCTGTAGTATTTTTCCACCGTATTTTATAAAGTTTATGATTTTCGAAAAAAATAGTTACTGGACACAAAATATGTGTTTTGATTTACTCTACAAATTTTTTCTGAAACATTTCTCATTCTAAGAAGAAATGAGGGAGATATGATACAAAAGGTATATTGGTCTTAATGTAAAGTACCCTTTATTCATGTCCGATTTTAATAAAACCTGAATATCTTTGACACATTTTCGAAAATTCCCCAAATATCAAATTTCATTAAAATCAGTCCATTGGGAACCGAATTGTTCCATGCGGACGGACGGACGGACGGACGGACGGCAGACGGACAAACATGACGAAGCTAATAGTCACTTTTCGCAATTTTGCGAACGCGCCTGTAAAGTTTACCAACCACTCGCCTAGACTGATGCTTAGAGTTAAACTGTACATTGTACTGTACCTGTGACCAAAGCACGTTTCTCCGGTATTGAACTTTCACATTCTGCACTGAGTGAGCGGGCGTCATGCGGGTTCAAGTGTAGAACGGTGTAGAGACACAGCGTTGTACAAACACCGGCAGATATAAGAATCCATTCTGGGCTTGACTCTAGTGTACTATGCCGTTTTGTATATTGGCTTCGGACACTGTCTCATTCAACCAGTGGAAATGCACAGTATATTCGTGGCGTTTTGTTTATTATAAATTTTCCCATCTGCACGCCATGATGTCGTATGGGGGAGTCGAATTATACTTCGGCTCATTCTTAACCTCGTCTCTAGATGGAGGTTAGTTGTTTTTTTCACGCTCCGGTCGCTTTACCTCCGTTGTAGGAGCCCGCGGTACCAGTTTAACGCAACACTGGGCGGACCCCAGAACCGGCCTCGACACTTTGGAGGAGTGTCTTTCCCTTGCTGGATATCGAAGCACGATTCCTCTTATGTAAAACCTGTAGTCTCCGGCTCCGTTCACAAGACAGGCACTGTACCAATGTGGTAACTTTGAGAGGCGTTCGTGCATCCATTTCTTCAGTGGAAAAGAACTAAGTATTACATATTCTGGGTGTGTATTTGTAGCCTTAAGTATCCAGTATGCAATTCGCATGCGCCACATTGTCATCTGCGGCCTGCTCGGCTGTACAATATTTTTCCACATTATCTCATAAACGGCACTATTTTCTAAAAACAAAATCGCTATTGAACATCAAATAGCCGTTTCGATTTTCTGTACAACATTTGTCTGAAACATTTATCGTTCCAAGAAAAACTGAGCGAGATATCATCAAAAATATATATAGGCCTTCATGTAAAGTACTCGTTATTCTTGTAATATTTTAATGACACTTGAATTTTCTCGACAGATTTTCGAAAAATACTCAAACTAAAATTTCGTGAAAATCCGTCAGTTGGGAGCAGAGTTGTTCCATGTGGACAGACAGAGGAAGGGATAGGCGGAGAGGCAGACATGACGAAGCTGATAATCGTTTTTCGCAATTCTGCGAATGCGCCAAAAAATGAAAGCACTATTTCCCTGGGAGCCCGAATAGCTCAGTCGTTATGGTAACTCAAAAACCACGGGCAGGCAAGACGAGGAATAGGGGTTGGATTTGTAGCAGGGACAGAAGTTATGTTATTCTTCACCGCGTCTAGAACGCCTTTCAGACCCACTTCGTCTCTATCTATTTCGTATCTGGGGATAAAGTGAATGGTCCGTGAAGCTGGCCGCTCATCTGCAATTAGTGCCGTAGTTAGGAACCCATGGAGCTGTACCTCCGTTCCCGCCTAAGTCTTCAGATCATGAAGCTTACTTTAGCGTAGAAAATAACCTTTAGTTTATTAGATACCTCAAGGGACCTAGCCACATGATGCGTGGTTTTGCTGTTGGAAGTGCGGTAATTGGAGATAGCCTATACTTACTTACTTACTTACTCCATAGTGCAGAGTCCTTGAGCAGCTAACTGGTTTGCAGCTAGTGAAGAAATTCCCCGCATTTCACGGAACCCGAAGGTTCATTACCGCACTCACAAGTATCCGCCACGGAGATAGCCTATGTCCACCACAAATCTGACATGGATAGGCATGGGACCGTACCAGTGCCTTCCTGGTGCGAGGCATGGGGGAGAGAATGTAGAACTCCATTCGTACTTAAGCTTGTCTCTGTGTGGTGGTGAGTGGTCAGATAACTGGACCGGCGAGCTGGGGTACGGGGCTGTGAGGGTAGTAGTAGATGAACTTATGTCCGTTTGATAGGAAGTTTTGAAGGCTGAGAGCCAGTATAGATGCGGGTAAGAAGTAAAAAAGCCATTGCCCGTGTCTGGAACTGAATCCCTGACGTCCAGTCTTCAGTACAGGCACTGTATTTAATTCATTTATCATCGACGCTGTATAAACGTAGCAGTTTACAGCGCCGTTAAATGAAACACTTCTCTGCCCTTCTGTCTGTGCCTTGATAATTAGTGGATATTCACGAGAGTTTTTTTTTTGTGAATATCAAGTATAGGGGATTAAGGCTAGACGTTTGTCCGTAATAAATCCTTTTTTCCTGTAAAAGCTGACAGTTCTCAGTGGGCGACATATCATGTGGGTAGCTAAATTAAACTTCAACGGAATAAACTTGTTTTGATGCTATAGCGACTGAATGAAGAGGACATCTGAATATAGTGCAGCGGTAATTGCAGTGTGGAATATTGCTATGGCTGACAGCATGAGCGCTTTGGGCTTTGAAATTGGAAGTGTGAATGTAATGGACCCACTTCCTACCTAACAGATGTAATTAGTGTTATTATATTACATCAGCGTGCAATTATTACAGAATGAACCGTCGGAGCAGCAGGTACAGAAAATAATTAACGAGGCCCACGAAATAAAGTGCTTTGTGGGAAGGCGATAGTCACATTTTGGGGCAGAAAATTCCCCGCTCTTCTGGTACACTCCATGTTTTCCGACTGTAATATTTCTTGTGTTTCTCGTGCGTGCTATATGTGCCTACCTCATTTCTTTATTTTGTCGTCCTAATGACGTCTGCCGATCCCAGTGGCCGTGCGGTCTGAGGCGTAGTTCTGCGGCCGCTCGCCTGCTGAGATTGTGGGTTCGAATCCCACCGGGGGCATGAATGTTTGTCTGTAGTGAGTGTTGTGTGTTGTCAGGTAGAGGTCTGTGCGACGAGCCGGTCGCTCGTCCAGAGGAGTCATACCGACTGTGGCGCGTCGTTGTTTGTGATCTAGAAACCTCGTGAATGCGGAGGCCCTGACCCACTGGGGGCTGTCGCGCAAAAAAAAAATCTAATAACTATGGTATGAAGTGCTTCGTTATGTAGTTTCTCCACAGTCCTTTAACTTGCGTTTTCTGAAGTCCTTGTATTCCGGTAATAACTTGTTCTCAAACACCCTCGATTTATATTTTCCCTTTTTACGGACAGACATGAAGTTGTACACCCATAAAAGTAGGGTGTAAAATTTTATATCTCTATTAGCCCAATTCAATATGTATGTTTTAGGTAGAGGAGACGGGAAGATAAGATTCTGAAGGACTAGCAACGGTGTTAATTTAATTAAACGGCAGATAAATCAATTAAATTCCGGGACTTCCATGCAACTCGTTTTGGACGTAAGATTCGCCAACGTAATAACCTGTGTGCGAGTAATTATAATATAAATTTTACGTTCTGAAGCTGTCAACAATCTAATTACCAGTTACTGATGACTGGTACAGATATCGGTGATATTTTCTCCTTAAAATTTGAAGTTTCTCTTCTGAAACTACAGTTTAACCTTTACAGCAACCTTTCCCTTGATCCACTTTCACATAATAAAGCTCTTGGCTGATGCCATGAAATGACAAATTCACTGAAAAAGCACGTCAGGGTCTTGAAAAGTTTGTGGAAGACAGCTTGTTAGAAGAATCAGCGTTGTATCTACAGCTAGTCTTATGGGCAAAGTTCGAGACTGCAGTACCGACAGAAATATAGATACTGTGGTGGACTCATGAGATTGGCATTAATCTTGACAGTGATGTCACGAGGGAGAGCCAGACCGTCAGTTGACCTTGACTACTAAGAGATGTATTCCACTTAAAACACATTGGGCTGGAGTGCAGTTGTGTCTTGTGTGTTTGACGCAATACAGTTATTTCGTCTTGTGTTTTATCTGGTTAGAGCTGTGCATGAATTTGACTTCATGCTGGCGCTGAACTGAAGACATAACAAGTGGCGACCAGCGGGAAATAGGGCAAAGCCATTTTCATAGAAGCTAGGGAAGTAATACAACCATGTTTGTCGTCTGTGTAAACAAGAGGCAGTGCAGAAAAGTCTAATTTTCTCCTGTTTATTTTTCGGGCGAAAGAGCAGCAAAATTCCGGTTTGTATCATTGACAACAGTAAACAAATCAGAAGAGAGAGCGGAGAGAGGAAAGCAGGGAACCCTCTACACACCATTGGAAAGGTGAAATAAATGTCATCATTGATATTTTTATGTATGCGTGGTCAAAAGAACGTTAGTGTACTTCTGTGTCCCAATTTGTATAAAACTGCTATTAATAATAACAGAGAAAATAAGTTCTCTTTTCGGTGTAGTATTTAAGAAGAATACTCTACAGGGGTGCTGATAAGTCCTTAGCCCGACCGTGGAAGGAAACAAGCTACAGCGACCAAGACTTACAACACTATACCAAGACTTATGGCTTACAAACAACAGGAATATATTCCTGTTGTTTGTACACTGTAAGTCTTGGTATAGTGCTGTAGATCAGCTTGTTTCCTTCCAGGTTCGGGCTAAGGACTTATCAGCACCCCGCTACAAAGCTTGAATTAGAAGACGAGTACGTCAAAACAAGAGAACTGTTTTGAGAGGCCGACCACGTATTGTTGTGGCGATGTAGATATTTGCTTAAGTTACACTTCGGTCTGAAGGGAATAAGGTGCTTATCTAGATGGGACATGAATAGACAGACGAGGCGATGGGAATTTCAGCAGGTGGTAACGCTGGCTGATTGTCATTCATGCTGGTTCACAGGAATGCTTCTTCGCGGAATATCAGCTTGTTTCAACAGCGGGGTCAGTGACTGGCAAACACCACAGACAGACAAACGGCTGTAGTTTGAGAAGGCGTTGTAAGAAAAATAATTCAAACATGCCGGAAGAATCCATGGTTGTTGTTGATAATGCGCCATACGACTGTGTACGGGTTGAAAATCGTTGCAACAAATGCAAAGTGAAGGCAGAGACAGTTTCGTGTCTACTGGGACGGGGTCTTTGACGCCACTACAAGCTAACTGAGTTGAGAGTACAAAGAGAGAAGACCTACAGGACTGACCCCATGCTGAACACATGAGGTCGCGTGGCCCGTAGACTTTCCCTGTTAATTTCGATCTCAGTCCAACTGAAGTTACTCGGGATACAATGTAATGTTTTATTGGACCCATAAATGTGCATGTGGAATTTCCTTCAAGCGGTCCACACGAATGAACCAATGCCGGAATATTTCAGCAATAATAGGTGTGTGGCATGTGAGGTCGTTTGAAGAAGCTTATTTGAAAAAGCACAGTAAACCCAGACGAAAGGGCTTCGTGTGAACCCGAAGAGGGTACGGTGATGTTATCTGGATATATGAACTAAATATTCCTCAGAGTCCGAGCTAACAAATCCTCCTGATTAGCACCTCCTTAAGTACGTAACATTTAACGGCGTCTCAGAATTTACAAAAGGAAGTGGAACCTGAACTGCTAAATTTCGAAGTGCATCCGAATTCGTGTGACTGTTCTGATCATTTTAATGCGTAATTTTTCGACTGAATCGTGTTGTTAAGAAAATGAACAATGTAACGCATTCATAGAGACGTCTTTGACATATTCTCCGCAAGGCTAAGGAGGGTGTAAAATATCCCATTCACAGTTTCAAGGTCGTCGTCTTTTTCTTGAGTTACTACCAGTACATGTCGACTGAATCATAACGTCTGTAGTTACTGCCATCCGGATTGACGTATCGCCAGCTGCTACATGGGGACGGAAGTGTGACGGAATTTCAACTCGTGTATATTGGACAGTTTAATCATGATATTGCTATTTGTAGGCGTATGAACGAATGAAACTTGAATGTATGTTGAGGTGTCCGTTGTTACGTGACACCGCGACAGTGTGTAATTGTTTACCAACTTACCGCAACAACGCAGTGCTCCCGAAAAGTCGGCAAACATTTACCGAGGGCTGCAGTTCCATGTCCCATTAGAACGAATTTCTAAGTTACACCACTGCGAAAGCTTAAAAAGCTCTTATATATATATATATATACACGCACACATTTATACAGGGTGTCCCAGGAGGAATGTGCCAGAATTCGGGAGGGTGTTCCTTATGTTAAAGTATACCAATATAACCCAAAACACCTATGTCCAAAGTTGAACGGTTACGGAGATAATGGCCAGAGAAGTTTGAAACT
>Ga0123352_10009658_pt1 | contig 15108 bp, 7 predicted proteins | sample TergutLab28metaG_FD_89700 | JGI IMG/M metagenome (GOLD analysis project Ga0123352, IMG submission 89700) | Labiotermes labralis P1 segment gut microbial communities from Petit-Saut dam, French Guiana - Lab288 P1 | ecosystem: Host-associated > Arthropoda: Insects > Digestive system > Gut ... | reverse complement strand
TAAGGTGAATAACAAAAAAACTATTCGAGATACAAAAATTTTATTTTTGGATTCTGAAACTACAACATGGGAAGTTTTAAATCACATAGTCTTAAAAAGAATATCTTGCAAGTGGTGGCCGTTATTGTCAAAACACTGCTTTAGGCGGATTCTCATATTTCGCATTACTCTGTCAAGCATATCATGTGGTATGTGGCCTACTTCCAGGCTGATTGCATCCTTCAGTGCTTGTAGGTTCCTGGGACGATGTTTAAACACTTCGGCCTTTAGATACCCCCACAAGAAATAATCGCAGGGTGTTAAATTTGGTGAGCGCGCGGGCCACAAAATGTCGCCTCTCAGGGAGATCAGTCGGCCGGGGGAACATCTCCCTCAAAACAGCCATTGGCTTTCGAGCTGTGTGGGCCGTGGCCCCATCCTGCTGGAAACAGACAAGTTCTGCATTTAATTCCAAAAACTCTTGGATCATGGTGACATACCGCTCAGAATTCACGGTAACCGTGCAATCATCTCCATCAAAAAAGTAAGGAGCAATGATCCCAATTCTTGATATTGCGCACCACACTGTAACACGATCACTATGCAGGAGCCTCTGATGGATCTCCCTTGGGTTGGCACTGCTCCAGTAACGCATGTTTTGCTTATTAACACAGCCTGAGATATGGAAATGCGCTTCATCACTAAAAAAAACAACTGCGTCGTCAGGCAACCTTTCAATCAAGTGTTGACAAGCCTCTACTCAATTAATCCAGTCCTGTTGTGTAAGTTCTTGAACAACAACCATCTTGTAAGGATGGAAATGGAGGTCTTGGTGAAGAATTCGATGAACAGAACGATTTGAGATGCCAAGGGCGGACGCTTGTTTGCGTGCAGAGCGCCTAGGAGACTGCAAAATGGACCGTCTGACAGCCTCGATGTTCTCTGGTGTTCGAGAGGTACGTGTTCATCCTCTTCTGTTTTTAGCTGCACTTCCCGTTTCCCTGAAGTTCTCAACCCACAACAGAATGGATTTTTGGTCCGGTACTCGGTCTCGAGGGCGGATTTGGTAGCGAGTACGGAACACACGCTGCACCGCTACGATAGAATGACTATGCGAAAAGTAGGTTTCGACGGCAAATGCGCGCTGCTTGTTGGACCACACCATCTTTACGACTGCGGAGTATTGTAATGGGAACTTCCCAACTACCTGCACCTTTCGAGCCCAACCCAACCCTTCTACGGCCTCCCCTCCCTTCACAATGCCCTACTGAAAGTACGGAGGGTATTTTGCCCCACCCTGTACTTACTACTCCTGCACTGCAACAATGGTTGCAAGAACATGCCTGAATGTTATGTTATATATACATTGCCCATCTTGTTACAGACTAATTGCTTTCCTTCTAGAAATAATGTGTAGCTTCCTAGCAAAGACATGATTATGGACATGGTGACCATATGACAACTTGAGGTGTTTGAGCACTTCAATGTAAATACTGTGAATGTTTGGCTTACTTCTATGTTACCCCATGCCAAGCCATTACCTTGCGATTGCAGGGATGACGCATACAGTTCCTGGTACGTTTGCACTTGGTTTCACATAGGAATTCCTTTTGACAGGGCAGCTCTTTGCTATGAAGGCCACATCGACACTTCTTTGTTACCACTTCCAGACACTGTTAGACAAATAAAGAAGACTAAACTAAAACTGAACAACACTTAACCATTACTTTCCTCTTGAAAGTGAAGATTTAACTTGGCCGAACAAGAAACTCTCTATTCTCTAAAAAACTTCAATGTTATGTATTGTATTCAAAGAGGCTAAAACTGAACCCTTCTTAAGGCAACTGAATCTACTCCATCCACATTCTGTTTCTTAATACATTCAGTCCCATCTCACCTGTTCACCCAGTTGTTTTAACTTCCCGAATAGCCTTTCAACTTCATCAAAACAACCTCCTAAAATCATGCACAATATGAGACAAAATGTTTTTGATACAATACATTCTTGCATAAAACACCCTTGCTGTTCTACATAAGAATAATGGAAACATTTATTGGTGGAGATATGTTTTAACACACTCATGTTCCTTACACTACCGCACTTGTCACGATGACAGCTTCGTGAACAGACGTGAGCACCACACTCAAGTGTGCGTCCACAAGTATCCCCACAAGTGGGTGTCTCTTGTGTACATGGCAGCACATACGAAGCCTTTCCACATGGACAGCATCGAGCCTCTGTCAGTGGACACGGACCACATGAACCAGAATGACAGACTCTTTCACATTTGTGATTTCCACAGCTGAGGGCTCTTCCACATTTCTACAACATGAAAACGAATAAAATTCACTAAGCTCAATTATGACTGTACATTATATTAATTAAAAGGCAGAAAATAGAAGATAAAACACCCAGTTCTTTTACAAAATGAATGAGTAATTCATTCCTTAATTAAATCATGTAGTATACTAACTCAATGATTTACTTTAATGGCCACTGCTACGATGGTAGATAATTTAATGGTGTGAGTCAAAACACTTTACTTCCTATTAAACAAATTATGTGGCATTTCCTTCTAAATTTTAACAACTTGTAAGTGTCTTTTGTAAACAATAAAATGAATACAGGGACATTAATTTATCTAACCAACAACATTTATTACTTCTTGCCACCTAGCATATACATCGTAGCCACTAAGTGGCCTGCCTGCATATGTGCTGTTATAGTCAGTCATGGATAATGACAAGTAGAACTAGTAAGATAAAATAATGATTCTCCAGTATGATGAGCTGGACCATCTGAGGTATGTGACCAGCTTGACCAGCTGACATATCACAGTCTATCACTGGGGAGTTTCATCTCCAGCCAATCTCTTAGCTGTGCTGAGATTTAGAATTTGTGTTTCACAAGTATCACATTTACTGAAATTATGCTGATGCTGCTTCATTGTCAAAATAAAGAAAATAACAGCCACAGCTCCACACATTTTTTTACAGATCACAGATATTAATCACATTATAAAATGGCTTGTTGTGACGGGAAAAAAGACATTCCATTCAAATAGTAACTATTTCCATATGTGTGTGGTTAGAAACTCAACTTGGGTTATGTCTAAATTTTCAAAAGAAGCCCTAAACAGTTAAATTATTCCTACAGTTATTGAATAGCTCTTGTAAGTAACAGCTAGAAATAACATAGATTGAGCCAACAACAGGGCAGCTAAACATAAGTATAAAATTATTAAGGCACATTTAGAAGACTGTCATCACTTGTGAGAAAAAATAACATCTCTCCTTGCATTTTAACCCTCAAAATCCCAAGCTCTGACATAAAAGTGTCCCTCCACAACCGCCAAGCCACACTAACCAGAGCTGAGATTCTGAACATTGTACTTCACCCTACAGCTAACGTAACAAAGAAAGCTCAGGCTTTTTCCTTTAAGCCTGTATACTGTAATGTGTTGCATTGAGTGCGGTATACACTGACACATTATTACAAAACTAATGTACCAATCACAATGATTACATACACCCAGCCAAATTTCACGCAAACAGGCAACAATGTAACAGGTTCGAGGCAAACAAGGGTCAAGCATCTGATTTTAAAAAGTCAGCTTAGATAAAGGAAAATATGATAAATGTAGACACTGGGAATGCCAATTAATTTTATGCTAATGAATAATGGTAACTGGTCATACACAAAGTTGATGTTTAAAGAATATTTAAATTTAATGGTATGATAATGTCAGTCCCCAGTACATTTAGAATGACAAAGGGTTAAACACAGAATCAATCATAAGACCTAAGTTTTAAAGAGACACACTGGAGATTTTTACAACTTTACATATATACCATTCCTATATCCATGCACTACAATAATCAACTCATTTGTACCATTCTTGTACCTTGTTTGAAATTTCACATTATCACAGAATCTTTATACATTATGTGTAATGGAATTTACCTGTTCACACTGCCAATATGGAGTAGCACAAGGTCGAAGTACTTTCTGTTGACCACACTCACAGCTCTGGATACTTGTTTTGGGGCAAGGTGGGCATACTCCTGGGTGACATATTTCAGCACATGCATGTCGCCCACATCCCAATGTGTGACTACATTTTGATCCACATGACCATGTCTTGTTGCTACAGCGCTGCAATCTTGGTGGTTGGTTACCACAGAAGCATTCAGTCTTAACCATCTTGGGACATGGAGGACATGGTCCTGAGACACAAAAAACAGAATTACATTTTTAATGGTTCAATGACTTTCTATGAATTCTTTAATTATATTCAGAACAGTACACTTCAGAAAATTCTTGGGAGATATATAAAAACACAACTCATTTTCTTGTCCCTAACAAAATGAAAAATGAAAATGACAACTGGAAAAATGCTTCTGTTTTACATACATTTTCTACGTTTTCTTATATTCGTTCCTGTCTATTCTGAAGTATTATTATCATAGAATGGAAATACACATCACAATGCCTAATTCATTACCCAACTGTATCTTCACAAACTCCAAATATCATTTCAGTTTCCTGTATCTTGAAACTATCAGACCCATATCACACATACAACAAGGGGTATTTATTTTTACTGAGTTCCACTGTGTTAGGTGTAGCAAATGGTAACACACATTATGTGAAAATTAATCAGTTTGGCCTTGTGAGATACAATGAATTCTACAGACATATGACATATTATTTGTTTCATTTGTTTACAAAACAAACAACTGCTTAAAAATGGCTATTACCACAGTGAGGCCTACATATAAAGGTGTCCTAATGTTTAATTATGTGCCACACCATAACAATGTATGGAGGAGGGGCAGCATACTCCCACACATTTAAGACACATTCATATACTCACAAAAACCGCCTACTCAATTTGTCAAGTCCTTCAATCTGTCTGTCCACAAGTATCAGCTCAACTACTCACTGGACAGATTTTTGTGAAATTTTATATTTGACACTGTTATGAAAATCTATCAAGATAATCCTAGTTTGGGTAAAATGAGACAAAAGTGTTTTATTTTTCTGGTGACACAAAATCACCGTAAAATCATTCTGACATTTACATGTAACAAAAAAGAAAAGGAACACACTGTTGTGTTCCCATTTTAACAGTGACAATATTAAGAGAATGCAATGTTGCTGCAGACGTTGTAACAGAAACACTCTTCAGTGGAAGTAATACATACGCATTTGCGCATTAAACTAGTTACATGAACACACAACATACACTTCCTACCTTGTTCATCTTAGCACTACATGGTGGTGAGCAGTCAGATTCTCCCACTTCCTGCCTTAACCTGAGGGAAGACTCCTTCTTATAAATGATACATTTTTATTCAGTTAACAATAGTATGCCTTATGCTGAGCAAAGCACTAACATCTTGAAGGTAAAAAAAGCCAAAATTGAAGGGGATGGAATCTATCTCATTTTTTGGAACAGGTTCATTTACCAGCTTGAATGTGGAGGAATGTCATCAGTAACACAATGATGAGTGTAAGTCTCAATTCACCCACCTTGCTGAGGTACTGTATTACCTCACTTAGCTTTTTTTTTTGTTATCACTAGTTGGTGGTATATTTTTACAACTAAATTCAAAGCCATAGACATCTAGTTGGTAGAAACAAAAGAGCATGGCACAGTACTGGACTTTATAACACTTAAAAGCATACCTGTATTCCCAAAGATTCTGGAGAATCATGGCTGGAGGGGGGGGAGGTGATTTACATTTGCACAGTAGCCATTTTATTTCTTGAACTTCCATGGGGACAATTCAAATTAACAGTGCTCACCTGGATGACACAGCAGCAAACAGCTGTGCCCACAGAGTGGTTGCAGGGCCTTTCCACATGTCTCCCCACATGAATGTGGTACCAACCAGGGGTGAAATGGTGGGTCTTCTGTGTGACCACAAAAACAGCGATATCTCTGAGGAGCGTCATTCTGTTCATAATCATGACGACACTTAGGGCTAGAAGAAGAATGCCATTCAAATTAGAATAGTGGAAAATTATTTTACACACTAAGACTTTTCTGTAACTACCATAATTAAAAATTAAGTTAATTACAGAAATGTTTTGTGACTGCAGTAATAAACACTACCTCTATTTAAAAACTCAAAATTGTGTGAAAATTGAATATGCCTACCATAAATTCATACAGCAGTGCAAAACCCCACATATGAAACAGTATTTCTAAATTCTGTACTTTCTTGTGTGTCCTCACAAAGTCCACACCAATATGTCTTAAATAAACATGTAACAACAGGCATCAGAAATATTGCACTGTCTTCTGGTTACAGCAACATGCTGCTGAATATGTTAAAAAAACAAAAATTAAAATGCTACAGCAATGTAGAGGAACCTGTGACATCTTTCTTCAGAGTCACTGTGACAGATCTAGTGGATTGTGTAGGACTGCTAATACATAGTGATATGTTAAGGGATCTTTATTGTATACCTTGACACAGCACCATATCCATAACATGAATTAATGAACCTCACAATGAAAATCCCAGGTTTTTTCATGATGAGTACATTTTATAAATGGATCAGGTAAGTATATGCAGTAAAATGTTGTCATATTTTATGTTAGGGATGCATTCCTCAAGACCTCACATAATTCAATATTAATTTTTCCTATTTGAACAAACATGTAGTAGGAAACAAGTGTTCTTGGAGCACATAAATCTAAAACCAATGTAGTGTGTTTTTGTTCTCAATCACACTTTTTAAGCATCACATGACAACAAACCACATCTATGTGGTGCCCTATTACATAATTATGTGCCACCTGAAAAAATTATAATTAGGTATAAATCAGTAAACAAATACAGAGTAAACACATGAAATCTAGATTATTTTAATGCACTATTGCTCAAAACCTTAAGATGAAAGAAATGAAAATTAACTGTATTCAGACAGGTAATATGATAAAATTTTTACATCCTACTATGCGAGTTTCCAAGTCTTGTGACCAGTGGTGCTAACACTGCAGTTGTGGAGAATGGAATTTCCAGTGTAGAAAGTCAAGTGTGTGCTCTGCTATCATGAATCACAGTGCATGGTTACAGTAGAAAGCTGATTCCATACAGCATTTGGTAGGCAACCACCAATGAAATGCCCAACTACAAGTGGTAAAAATTGTTGAATAAGGCTGATTACATTTACAAAGGGAGAAGCCCTAGTACACAACCAGTCACTGATGTTAAGGTCAATAAAACTGCATGGCTTCTATCTGCAGTCCAAGATCAACAAAACACACTTCCCAACAGTTAACCATGCCACAAGTTACAGTGCTCAAATTTCTTTGATGTTTGACATTTAGAAGTTACAAGTATCAAATTTTTCAACACATAAGAGCCTAATACACAGATGTTTGCTACACATATTGCTCTGCACGCTTTTGAAATGTTATGATCATGACAAAATGTTTACAGCAAAAAATATGTTTATTTATGAAGCCATTGTCCAACTGTGCAGGTATGTGAACCAACATAATTAAATGTACAATTGACTGAACCAATTTCAATGTTTTTTTGTGTTCCATTCAAACATCAAGTGTCTGAGTCTTTCCTGTTCACTGAAGACTGCCTGATGTAGGGTACCAGAACGAGTTGGAGGAACTCCTCATGCCAATCTGATTTTGGAAAGTAAGGGTCTGAATGATACACTATTCCAGCAAGCCTGAGGACCTCCACATTTTCACATTGCAGTTTTGGCTTCTTGGATCAAATGTTTCAATAGAAATGGACTGGCAGAGGTGGTCTTATCATTTGGCCACCATGTAGCCACTTGATTTATTCTTCTGGGAGTACAAAGAGGATGCTCTTCATGTTCCACCATTGCCCATGAAATTGACTAAACTTACAGATATGATTCTGCTGTGGTGACACCTGCCAGGCTTAAAAATATGTGGACTGAACATGAATACAGATATTACGCCCTGAGCTACTCACGATGCCCTGATAAAGTATCTGTAAATTGTTGTGTTAGGTAAGACAACCTTGATCACAATACTCATGAAGAGATGTTTATTTTCCATTCTTTAGCCTCCGATTTTTTGAGCAGCATTACGTTAAAATCATCCACACTGCTTTTGTTCACTCTGCATTATTACTGTATATTTGTATTTTTGCCTTAATTTTTGATTATGGAAATATATCTGTGTGGTGCCCTAATTTGTTGAGATCATCAACAGTATCTTTTGCCTCTCTGGATCTATCATGTTTCTTGTATTATCATGAACGTATATTGGTCTTCGCATTAAGTATCTGTTATATTTGTGTGATTTTAACTAAACTCAACTTCGGTTGGCAAATTTTAGTAAAAACACCCAATATAAAATTTCACAAGATTCTGTATAGGTGGGAGCTGATCTGTTTCACGCACACAGACACATAATTTGCAGCTCTTTTGTGAACTAACTAAAAACAATGTATCAGTTTAAGGGGATGGAAAGAGAAATTTTAAAACCAGTACAAGGATTCCCTGGTAACCAAAATTCTAAAATGTCATGTGCAATCCATTAATTGTATTGAACTCTCAGTACAGAATATAAGAATTTGCAACCCTTACCAAGCCCATTTATAGCTGGTGACTACAGATCCCTGCGGCTGATCCTCAAGGGCCTGCTTCTGATGTGCCACACTATCCTTTGCCCAACGCTGGATGCAGGTTAAATGAAAAAAACAGTAGCACTCAACACAGCTCCATATCTGACAAAAAGAAAAAAAAATCACTCTGCACTAATGTTCTGGAAATGTTTGTGAAATCCACACTCAAATATATGGTTTCTTAAGGTGGTATGCATACACCATATAGGCAAATGTGTCACGAAACATAAAAAATAAAAAGAAAGTTAACAAAGGGTGGGACATGGCTGAGGCTGCAAGAAGGATAACATGTGGTAATTGGTGGCATGTAATTATAAACCTACAAGGCAGAAAATGAAAGGAAACAAAGACAATAACACAGAGGAAAAAAGAGCAATTATTCATGACACTGTTACTCAACATATGGGTACAATACATCTCACATCTACAAGCAAATATCTTCTGACATCTGTACCTGGACATTCATTCACATGGCAATGTCACTCTAAACAGACATATCACTTAATTAAACTAACTCTGCCACACTACAGAGGAATATGCATACAAGTTTTGCTCATTTAGAACAAAAAGTTCTTTCCACTTTAAGTTCCTATCCTTATAATAAGGTTTCCTTCAGTTTATAGTAACATTCACCATTATATGTAAAAATAAAAAAATTTGGACATTGAAAACAAAGTATCTTACTGCATCATTTCTTTTAACAGAGCCAATACAAATAAGACATGTAGCAGCTCCAGACTGAAAAGCATCCTCCAAGAAACGTTGTGTTCGTCCTAAATCTTCACTCTTCCCTCCAATTTGGGAATACAGTTGCAGTACAGATCCTATAATGACACAATAAAAATGCATTCTTTGGGTTAAATGTCAACTTGAGTTTCACACCTCCTGCAAACAGAAGCTCAGTACCACATAGGTAGCACTGTGAGTACTAATTAAATAACTACAAAATAATGTGCCCCTTTTACATCCCTATTTAGCAACATGATCAGTCAAGACAGCTCAGCCAATAAAGTGACTGGCTACAGGTCTCAATAAATTCCCAGCAATGATAAGAATTTTTTCTCTTCACTACAACCAAACTCTTTATAGGGCTCGCCCAACTATCGTAATTTATCATAATATGTATGGGCAATCCAACAAAACACAGGGACCTCTTACCAAGGATACTGTCATTTTCAAGATCTTCCTCTTCAGATGACGAATCGTAATCTTGTTTGACGTGTTTCTGAACAGATGCCTGTAGTCGTGCTTGTGCTTCCTGGAATCTATTTTTTGCCTCGACTTCTGAACTCGGTTTCATTTTGGTATCATAATTCTGATTCTGACCACTTCTTACTTCACCCCGACTCCAGGGATTTGTACCACGTCCTCTTCCTCGATTTGAATTGTTCATCCTCTGCCACTTGTATTGCTCCAGATCAGTAAAACTGATTACCTAAAACATGAATGGAACTTTATGAATAGTGGTTATATGTGTGAGATCATTAAGAGGGACACACGAATATAACTGTCTTCTGCTAAAATTTTTGTCATACAAACTAATGATTAACACATTACAAACGTAACCTCGCTCTCATCACGCCAACGAAGACCTTTAACTTTTGTACGTGTACAAATCGCCCCGTGCTGCTCTCTGGCTACAATAGACGTTCTTAATCTACTCCAATTGTTTTATCTCGTTGTATTGGAATGACGTTAGGATGCCACCTCGTTGTTGGATCAAGTTACGTGTGGCTTTATCAACGATGTTCGCATCTGATAATCTTTGATATTCCGTATATTAATATGACTTCAGGGTTATCCATGGTGACATGTGATAAAGGACGCAGGAGGGGCGGTAGGAGTGAAAGTGAACTTGTGGTTGGTAGGTGATAGTGACGATCTTACGGTGGAAATTAAGTACAGGTCCAGGTGTAGAATCACAAAATAGCGGTTGAATAGTGTGAGCTCTACGAAGCTTAATACATGCGGGGTTGCTGAGGTTAAGGGCCGTCGCTTGCTGCAAAACGGAGTAATTGCCGTGTTGCCACCGAACTGGGCCCACCTTTGCGGTGAAGACGTTTAATCCTAGACGATCTGTGTTTTGTAGTTTGCCCATTATCCGCTGTTAGCGTGGGAGGCGAAGTTTACGCGTTGCGTTTGTGTGTATTAGCGAAGCAGAGTTGCGGATTGGTTTACACGTTTAAGGCGGTGATCGTCAAATTGACTGTGCTCGTAGTCGTCATACGGAAGGTAAATTGGAGCGAGATACTGAAACAAGACGAAATTATTGGTCGAGGGGGAATATAGAAGTGTGCAAATGACGGTACGCACGCACACGCACGACTCAAACCTCTAACCTAAGAGATCGATCGCGGAAATTACAAACCATGTATTGTACAACTTAGTGCACTATTGCCACTGCGAATGTTGGCGATACAACGTACGTCGAATTCTGTAGCCCTATTGGCCGAATTGTTATCCTTAATGCATGCAGTTGAACCAAGCGTTTTTTTTGCGACCGTTGGCCCGGGTTAATGAGTCCAATCACCCTCTTTTTTTATTGGTCGTCGGAATTTTGGCAGGGGTGCAAAAGCCAGAAGGCAAAGCTCACGATCCATTTCTGCTTGATTCGGCGATTAGTTATTCTTATTTGAAACAAATGTAGCATCTTAACATCACTTGAATTTTCGCAAATCCTAGCTTCATACATACCTCAGATTTCTGAACTTGTTTCCTGTGCTGCTTAAATCTGGCCTGTGTGGAGTTAGAGGCAACCCAGGTCATTCCCTCTTAAAGGCTTGCCAGAAACTTTGATGAATAATTGTTGTCCTACAGCTTCATGACCTGGTATTAGCAAGTTATGTTAGCATATATGGCATTCCTCATCAAAATCACGAAAGTGATATTTAATTTTAACTCTTGTTCGGTCTTGCTTATTATGACTCATACATTACATAACTGTAAAAACAGATGACTGGATAAATGACGAACTTGATGCACAATTACGTTATATAATACATTTATTATTACAATCTACATGTTTCGAGCAACTCTGTGCTCATCATCAGGAGGTCAAATTGTGTTAATGCAGCATCTGGTATAGTATTCGGAAATGAGTAAGTGATCTAAGTCACTAAAACACATTTACATCTTGTTTATAAAATATTAGTAATAAAATCTGGATTAAACGTGTAAGGATAGCCAGGGTATAGCCTTGCATTTTTATGTGTGTATTGTGTTGTGTAGAAGTTCTATTTACATGATCATTAAAATTTTATAAAACAGTCTAATTGCATTCTATAAATGTCTAATTACTCTAAGTGATAGTTGTTGAGCCTACAGAAAATGCAACCAGAATTATTAAAGAAGCATATTGCTTACCTCTGTAAGTGACTGTCCAATGTGCAGGTTGAGAAGGAACTGGCTTGATTGGGTAGCAGTGTTGACGGTCAGGTAGGATGTGATGTGTGGCATTTATGTTGGATAAGCTCGAACATGGAATTGTGCTCATTCGAGTGTTGTTCGGGAATAAGTTCATTATTATGGTGGAATAACTGTATGTACATTTGTTCATACGGAAGAAGGAGGGATGGTTTATTAACCCATTTGAGAAGTGTCATGGTATAATTGACGTTGCCATATTCATGTCTGCAGTAAAGTATGTGTAGAGCATAGGCAGAGTGTGGGTCATTATTTTTAATGTAATGTATATGTTCTTGGAATCTCTATTTAAGGTTGCGACTGGTTTGTCCTACATATGAATTCTGACATGTGTTGCATATGATTTTGTATATTCCACTTTTTCATGTTCTGTTGTTTGCTCTAATGTTTTGGTTTTTATGAGTTGGTGTAATATTGTTGTAGTCTTGAATGTTGTGCCTATGTTGGTATTTTTAAACAGATTAGTGATTTTTCTTATCTTTGGGCCATGGTATGTGAATGTAGTCCAAACCTTTTTGTCTTTCTCTTTTGTTTCTGTGCATCTAGTGTTTTGCTGTATCTGTTGGTTAAGTTTTTGGAGTATGCCTTGAGGAAAGTTGTTGTTTTTAGCTATTGATTTATTATTTCCCATTCTTTTTGCCTTTTATCCATGTCCAGCAGTAGGGAATGCATTCTGGAAATGTGGAATCTGAGGGTTGCCATTTTATGCTCTATGGGATGGTTAGAGAAGTAATTTACTGTTGTGTCTGTGGTGGTTGGTTTTCTGTATATGTCAGTTTCAAGTTTTGTTTGTTTGCATAATGTTGTTGAGTCGAGAAAATCTATGGAATTATGCTCTTCATATGTAGGATTGAGTTTTATATTGTTGTGTATATTGTTTATGTACGTGTTGCTTGTGTGTGTGAGTTGATTTTTGTTGTATCAGATATGATCAAAATATCATCTATGTATCGTACATAGAAGGCTATGTTCTTAGTATCCAGGAGCTGTTTTATATGTAAGTCTTCATAATGCTGTAAAAATATTTCTGCAATTAGACTGGATATTGGAGATCCCATGGAGACACCCTGTTCTGGTTGGTAAATTTTTTGTTGGAATGTGAAGTAATTCTGTGATAGGACTACTTTTAATAATGAGAGTATTTGATGTGTTATCTGGGGATTGTTGTTTTGCAATAGTTTGGTTTTTATGATGTTTATAGTTTCATCTATGGGTATATATACATAAAGATCTTTAATGTCAAAGGTTATCATTCTATGGTTTTCATTTATTTTTAGCTTTGTTAAGTCATTGGTGAGAATGGAGGAATTAACGACATTATAATGGTTATTCATTGTGATGTGTTGATTTATTATCTTCACTAGGTATTTTGCAAACCTGTATGATGATGCTGTTCTGTGATTAATTACTGGACGGATTGGGATGCCTGTTTAATGTAATATTAATTGGGTTTTGAGCATGGGTGGTGAAACTTCCTTTTGTGTTAGAAATTTTTTCTGGTGTTTGTGTATGATTAGATTAGATTCTTGTATTTTTTTGTGTATCAATTTTTGGAACCTGTCTGTGGGATCTTTGGTCAATGTGTTGAAGTTATTGTCTTTGAGGAAATTATGTAATTTTTCAGAATATTCTTCAGAATTTATAATCACTATAGTTTTGCCTTTATCAGCTGTCATAACTACGCATTTTCTGTGGCAAACTTTTTCTTTATTTCTTTCACCATATAGTTGTTTTATGTGTAACGTGCTTTTTTTGGCTATTTGAGTTAATGATCTGTTTTATTTTGTTTGTTGCCATGATACGGTATGTATTTAAGAGCCTTATTACTCGTTCTGTCTCTGCTATGAGGCTGGCGGCGTAGGCTGATGTTGGTCCTCTAAATACTGCAGTTAAGGTCGTATTTAAGAATTTGCATCTCTTCTTCGTTGAATCTGATGTTTGTTAAGATTTTTACTCTTGTGTAGAAACGTTGCTCCTCATTTTGTTATGAGAATTGTGGATGCTTCGATTGTTTCTGTTGAAGGTGGTCTAGTTTATTGTTCAGGCATTTGTATTGTATTTCCATTTGTTGCTGTGTTTTGCTGTCTATCGTCATTTGTATAAGTTGCTAGGTGGTTGGCCAGAAAGATGCTCATTTCGGGCGTGCTTTGTATAATTGTTCATTGAGTTGTTGTTTTTTTAGCATAGAGGAACTTGATCTCTTGGTTTATTCTGTAGTGGATGGCAGCATTCTTCGTTTTTTGGCTTCATTGGTTGTTTCCGTTTACTCTTATACTGACGGAAGTTGGTGTTAGTTGTGTGATTCTACAGGTTCTATTATACCAGATGGCTGCATTGTTCTTATGCAATTTAGTTTTGATGTTCTTGTATTGAAGTACTTGTTTTGCAAATACAGTGGAAATATAAATCCTTGGTATTAAATTCTCTCATAACCTATTGGATAGCTTTGTGTATTAACTATTTACTCAACCAACAGACTTCTTCTCCTGTTGGTTCCATATTGGGCAGAATTAAATGGAAGTGTTTGGCATATTTTGCATTGTAAATAGGCAGAGTCGCTATTCACAATATTCACCAACACATGCACACTTTTTCATTTGACACTATAAAACTTTAATTTGTTAAAGTAGTTAAAATCTCCGACTAGAATCATACCAAACAGTACACGCTCAGACACAGTACAGCAGGAGGAGGACTAACACAACATCTGAACCCATCGCAAACATGTAACGGTAAGGGATCAAACTGTACCATCCAATATACCAATTATCTGATTCTACATCAATAAGCACTAGGACAACCAGGATAATATACCTGGAATTGTGGAAGACGATAGCTAATAGATCATAATATGGCTAGTATAGACATGCTACCACAATGCCAGCATAACAAGTGTTATAAATGAAAATTTTAGAAAAAGATAGCTAATATAGTGTATTTTATTACAGGCATGCTACTACAACACCATCATACCAACAAGAGATAAGTAACTTTAGCATGAACTAATAGCTCCCTGAAGATGGTTTAAATGTAAACCGAAACATGTCGGAGATTTTAACTGTTTTAACAAAT